>OGEN01000024.1_pt1 | contig 222852 bp, 176 predicted proteins | sample 1570671 | NCBI WGS metagenome assembly OGEN01 (sample SAMEA2582128, study PRJEB24529) | metagenome | biome: Human gut stool | place: China | collected 2011 | reverse complement strand
GTGGCAGAAGAAATGTTCAAGATTCCGATCAGAAAAAAAGCTGGCACCAAACAGTAAAAAGACTGCGTAAGGAGAAGAACTTTTATAAAGTCTCTTCTCTTTGCGAACTGTTTGGTGTTAGCCGACAGTCTTATTATCTGCATCATGAGATTGATTTTGAGCGGCTTGTATTCAAAGGTTTTATATTGGAGTATGTCCATGATGTTCGTCTAAAAGCTCCGCGTATAGGTTGCCAGAAATTATTTGAAATGTGCAAGAGTTATTTTGGGGAGAAGTTAACAATGGGACGTGATGCCTTTTATAACCTGTTGAGAGAAAGCGGTCTGATGCTTCGGGTAAAAAGACGTAAAGCACGGACAACTTATTCGGATCCATACGCTCCTTTCTATCCAAATCTGATAAAAGGTCTGATTCCTACTGCTGCGAACCAGGTTTGGGTAAGTGATATTACCTATGTCTGGACATCGAAGGGCTTTTGCTATTTATTTCTTATTACAGACCTTTATTCCCATAGGATTATGGGCTGGGTACTTTCTTCATCTATGAAGTGTAAAAATGCAGAAGAAGCTCTGAATCAAGCAGTAGAAACTGCCGGCTATCCACTGACTGGTTTGATCCACCATTCAGACAGAGGTATTCAATACACTTGCTTTGCTTATATGGAATTATTGGCAAAAAATGGTATGCAAGCCAGCCGTACAGAACACGGGGATCCGCTGGAGAATGCTGTAGCTGAACGGGTTAATGGCATCCTTAAACAAGAGTGGCTTTCTTTATATTCCTTTGAAAATGAGGACGAGATACGAAAGGTATTGATTCCGGCTATCGAGTTTTATAATAAGGAAAGGCCTCATGCCAGTAATAACTGGCTAACGCCTGAGCAAGCATACAAACAAGACAAGGAGTTGAAAAGAATGTGGAAAAATTATCCTTATACGAAAACCCATATCTCTGTTTATCAATAGAGATTAACGCTCGTCGGGAGTGGTGCTCCACTCCCTTGCCGCTTAGGCGATCCCAGAGCGATGAGTTTTTGGATGGGTGATTTTTATTCACTAACTTTGTTTCTCTTTCCAGCCGGCAGAGCTTTCTGTAAAGTTGTTGCAGGAATAAACACAAAAGGTGTAAACTGAAGTTAGGATTTTAGTTTTGTTATGTAAATTGTTTTTAGTAATAAATGTTTTATCTGTAAACTACTTTCAGTAAAGGTCAATATACTGAACAAACATCCGTTTGATTATTGTCAAATGAAAGAAACGCAATTATCAAACGAAAGGAACACAATTGTGTTTTATTCGTTTGATATATATCAAACGCAAAAATGAATGAGTAAAAAAGTTCACAGGATAGCAGGATTTGTATCGTTGATCAGGTATGTTTTTTATAAATATTACTCTTATTGATGAACTTTTGAAAATAAAGTTTTACATTAGTGTTATTAATAAGGGTAGCCAATATGTTCAAACTATTTAAACCACTGTTAGGTCTTTTGTTTTTTCTCTTACTGTTAGCCTGTAGCGGAAAAAATGAGGTAGCTTCCCTGTTGAGTGAGGCTGAAAGCTATATGACTGTAAAGCCGGATAGGGCTTTATGTCTTTTAGACAGTGTAAAACGACCGGAAGATTTGTCGCGCAAGGAACAGGCTCTCTGGTGTTTGTTGTATACGGAGGCACAGGAGAAGAATCGGATAAAGCATTCGTCCGATTCTTTAATACAAATAGCTGTCAGGTATTATGAGAAGGCTGGTTGGGAGGATCGGAAGATGCAGGCTTATTATTATTGCGGGAATGTATTCTATGATTTGAATGATGCACTTCAGGCACAGGAATATTATTTAAAGGCTTATGAAGTGGGAAAGAGTTTGGATGCTCCCTCTTTACTCGGACAATTGTGTGCCAATTTAGGTTCCTTGTATACCTTCCAAAAACTGTATCAACCGGCTTTGAATTACCAGAAGAAAGCGGTCGACTACTTTGTTCAGGATGCAGATACCGTCAGTTTGTCTGTGACTCTTCGAAATATCGCTCGTATTTATGTTTGCGAGAATAAACTGGATAGTGCAATTATTTATTATTCGATAGCCTTGCTGCATACATCCGATTCGCATGAGCTTTATATGTCGAATGAATTGGCGGATGCGTACAGCCGGGTAGGAGACTATGAGAGAGGTTTATCTTATGCCTGGAAAGCTTATTCAAAAATAGAGACTGCCGACGATTCCTGTCTGGTCAGTTTAACTTTAGGAGATTTGTATTTGAAGACCGGAAAAATGGATTCTGCTTATTCTTATTTTTCTTTTGCCAGGAAGAGTACTGATCTTCATACAGTGTGTGATGCATATCGTAATTTGTCACGTTTCGAAAAATACAGACAAAATTGGAAAGCCAGTGCCGACTTTCAGGAACAGTATGAGTTATTGCGTGACTCGATTGAGAAACAGACCTATATGGAAACATTGGCTCGGTTACAAAGTTTGTATGATTATCGGTTGGTGGAAAAAGAAAAAGAGTATTACAGGCAGGAGGCAGACCGTAAAACAAATTATTTGTACAGGCTTTGGGGAGGAAGTTCTTTCTTTTTATTGATGGCGGTATGCGTTGCTTTTTATTTGTTTAGGGAAAAGAAGAAAAAAGAAGAACAGCAGGACCAATCGTTGCGTCTTCAGGAGCAGAAATATAAAGAAAGCCAGGAATATTTGAAAGAGCGAAATGTTACTATCGTAAAGTTAGAGCAACAAATAGCTGTAGAGCAAGAAAGAATAGAAGAAAATATCCAACGGTATGAAAAGAAGTTGGCACAGGAAACAGATAGGGCGGCTGAAAAGGAACGAGAGCTGAAAATGGTACAAGTCCTTTTGAATGAAAAATTAGTTGTGCCAATAGATGGTATTCAGGAGGAAGTCGATTTTAATCATTTGTTTTTTACTTCAGAGATGTATCTGGGGTTATGTACAAAATGGAAAAAGTTAGATGAGACACAATGGCCGGAGGTGGTTAAGACTATAGACCATGTGTTGTACAGAGATTTTACCAGCAAGATAAGAATATTATATCCCCGAATCTCAGAGTTGGATTTGGTGGTATGTTATTTGACCAAGTTGGATATTCCGGTAGGACGTATAGCATCGTTATTATCGGTAAACAGCCAGACGATATCTAATAAGCGTAAGCGTTTATATGAAAAATTAACTCACCAGAAAGGATCTGCACAGGATTTTGATGAATTTATAAAAGCTTTTTAATAATAGATATTGTTTTTAATTTACTGTCTATTAATAGCTTGTGAAATGTGACATATTTGTGACATGAAAACTTTGGGGAGGTTTTTGGTGGTCCTTATTTTTGTGTAAACGTAATTTAAAAGTTATTATCATGAAAAACTCTTTGTTGAATAGAGCATTTGTTTATGTTATCCTATTGGTCTTGATAGGATGTGGAGGCAACAAACTAGGGACTGACAATCTTATTACAGTGGATGTCACGGCGAACTATCCGGAGAAGAATTTGACACTTCAAGATTTTATGGATGTGGAATATATCCTGTTGGAGACAACGGACGAGTTTATAATTAAAGGCAAGGTGGCGGATGTTGGGAAAAATATCCTGATATTGACAAATATGCGTCAGGGAGAAATATTGATTTTCGACCGGTCGACCGGCAAAGGATTGAAAAAGATCAATCGTAGGGGACAGGGACCGGAGGAATATATACTGCCTTTTAATGTTCACTTGAATAAGGAAGAGAATGAGATATTTGTGAACGATGGCCCTTCAAGTAAGATCCTGGTGTATGATCTGGAAGGTAATTATAAGAAAACGATCCTTTATAAAAAAGGAGCACTTGTTACAAACCTGTACGATTATGACGATCGTCATTTTCTGTCTCAAAATGTATATGCACCGGAGAACGAATCTTCAACGAGTACCTTCTTCCTGCTGTCTAAAGAGGATGGAAGCTGGACGGATATCGAGGTTCCGTACCGGAAAAGAATATCGCCGGTAATTATGAAGCGTGTAGCAGATAGAGTGTACGCAAGCGTTCCCGGTAATAGCTTTATCTCCTCTTACCAGGATAACTGGATTTTGAGTGAGCCTTCGGCCGATACCATTTATGCCCATCGGCCGAACGGAGATCTTCGCCCGTTTTTGGTCAGAAGCCCTTCCGTACAGACGATGACACCGGAAGTCTTTCTTTTCCCGGGAATCCTGACAGATCGTTATTGTTTTATGCAGACGGTGAAAAAAGAGTGTGACTTCGAAAAAGAAACTGATATGCCGAAAGTTGATTTGGTATACGACAAACAGGAAAAGAATATCTATAGCAGTACCGTTTATAATGCCGATTTCGATCAGCGGAAAGAAGACATGTCTGCTTGTGCATTAAACGAGGATATTGCTTTTTCAATACAGCTGGAAGCTGCAGAATTGTTGGAAGCTAACGGGAAAGGTAAACTGAAAGGTAAATTGAAAGAGGTCGCAGCCGGATTGAAGGAAGAGGATAATCCGGTGATCATGCTGGTGAAGCTAAAAAAATAATAATTACCCCTACAGTTTTCAACAGATTCTAAGTTTTATTAATGAATTGCCTCGGGAAATTAATTCTCAACATTCATATACATATTGAAAATAATTATCTACTTTTGTGCTCTAAAACATTAAAATAAACCTAACAAAGATGGCTGCAACAAAACGTATTAAGCGTGCATTGGTCTCCGTGTTTCATAAAGAGGGACTGGATGAAATCTTAAAAAAACTCCATAATGAAGGTGTGACTTTTGTCTCAACCGGTGGAACTCAGACGTTTATCGAATCATTAGGCATCCCTTGTGATGCGGTGGAAGACCTGACAGGTTATCCTTCTATCCTGGGAGGACGTGTTAAAACACTTCACCCGAAAGTTTTTGGCGGCATTCTTAATCGTAGAGAAAATGAAGGCGACAGAGAACAGATCGCTCAATACGAAATTCCTGAAATAGACCTCGTGATTGTAGACCTGTACCCGTTCGAGGAAACAGTTGCTTCCGGAGCTGAAGAACAGGCAATCATCGAAAAGATAGATATAGGCGGTATCTCATTGATCCGTGCCGCTGCAAAGAACTTCAAAGATGTAGTGATCGTAGCATCCAAAGCACAGTATCAACCTTTGATGCAAGTGCTGAATGAAAAGGGGGCAGAAACTTCCCTGGAAGACCGTAAATGGTTTGCCAAAGAAGCTTTTGCTGTTTCATCAGGCTATGATTCTGCTATTTTCAATTATTTTGACGGACGCGAAGGCTCTCACCTGCGTGTTGCTGTAGATCAGCCAATGCACCTGCGTTATGGTGAAAACCCGCACCAGGCTGCCAAATACTATGGTAAGTTCAACGATATGTTCGACCAGATCCACGGTAAGGAAATTTCTTACAACAACTTGCTGGATATCGATGCTGCTGTCAGCCTGATCGACGAGTTCGATGAACTGACATTCGCTATCCTGAAACATAATAATGCATGTGGTATCGCATCCCGTCCGACTGTGCTCGAAGCATGGAAAGATGCTTTGGCCGGTGACCCGGTTTCTGCATTCGGCGGTATTCTGATTACCAACAGTGCAATCGATAAAGAAGTAGCAGAAGAGATCAGCAAGATTTTCTTCGAAGTGATCATCGCCCCGGAATATACTAAAGACGCTTTGGATGTGTTGATGCAGAAGAAAAACCGCATCATCCTGATCCGTAAGGAAGCAAAGACATGTCCGATGCAATTCCGCTCACTGTTGAATGGTGCATTGATGCAGGAAAAAGACCTGAGCATCCAGACTGCTGCAGATCTGGAACCGATGACTGACAAAAAGCCTTCCGTACAGGAAACGGAAGACCTGCTGTTCGCTAACAAACTGGTGAAACACAGTAAATCAAACGCTATCACATTGGTAAAGAACAAACAGCTTTGTGCCAGTGGTATCGGTCAGACATCGCGCGTAGATTCTTTGAAACAAGCTATTGAAAAGGCAAACTCTTTCGAATTCGATCTGAAAGGTGCCGTTATGGCTTCTGATGCATTTTTCCCGTTCCCTGATTGTGTTGAGATTGCTGATAAGGCAGGTATTACTGCCGTTATCCAACCGGGTGGTTCTGTAAATGACAAGCTGTCTGTTGATTATTGCAACGAGCATGGCTTGGCTATGGTTAAGACGGGAATCCGTCATTTCAAACACTAAAAAAACACCTTATTAAAAAATGGGATTATTTTCTTTTACACAAGAAATAGCGATGGACCTGGGTACTGCGAATACCATCATCATCAGTGGTGGTAAGGTTGTAGTAGATCAGCCATCGGTAGTTGCCCTCGACCGGCGTACCGACAAGGTGCTGGCTGTCGGAGAAAAGGCACGCCAGATGCACGGGAAGACGCACGAGAATATTCGTACGATCCGACCGCTTCGCGACGGCGTGATTGCCGATTTCTTTGCTGCTGAGCAAATGATACGCGGTATGATCAAAATGATAAATCCGAAACATCGTTGGTTTTCACCTTCACTGCGGATTGTGGTTTGTATCCCTTCCGGTAGTACCGAAGTGGAAATCCGCGCCGTGCGTGACTCTGCGGAGCATGCCGGAGGACGTGATGTTTATATGATCTATGAACCTATGGCTGCTGCGATCGGTATCGGTATCGATGTGGAAGCACCCGAAGGTAATATGATTGTGGATATAGGCGGTGGTACCACTGAAATCGCTGTTATTTCTCTGGGCGGTATCGTTTCCAATAAATCGATCCGTATCGCAGGGGATGACCTGACGGCTGATATTATGGAATATATGCGCCGCCAGCACAACGTAAAGGTCGGTGAACGTACTGCCGAACTGATCAAGATCAATGTCGGTTCAGCATTGACGTTCCTGGATAATCCTCCTGAAGATTATATAGTGCATGGTCCGAACCAGATGACGGCACTTCCGATGGAAGTTCCCGTTTCTTATCAGGAAATAGCACACTGTCTGGAAAAATCTATCTCCAAGATGGAAGCGGCTATCCTGAGCGCACTCGAACAGACTCCTCCCGAACTGTATGCCGATATCGTGCGTAACGGTATTTATCTGGCTGGTGGCGGTGCTTTGATGCGCGGACTCGATAAGCGTCTGACGGATAAGATCAACATTCCGTTCCATATTGCAGAAGACCCGTTGCATGCAGTAGCAATAGGTACGGGGGTTGCATTGAAGAATATAGATAAATTTAATTTCCTTATTCGATAAAGTAGTTGACAGTTGACAAGTAACAATTGACAGTTTCATTTTTCTATTCTAACTGTCTACTGTTACTTGTCAACTGTCAGCTTGTTAAATTGATTATGCGTAAACTGCTGGACTTCCTGGTAAGAAAGAGGCACTGGTTTCTGTTTGTTTTGCTTGAGATTGTTTCGCTGATGCTGATCTATCGTAATAATGCGTACCAGCGGAATATTATCTTTAGTTCGGCAAACGTATTGACAGGCCATATTTCATCTGTTTCCGGTTATGTGACATCGTATCTGAACCTGCATGAAATAAACAAAGAGTTGCTGGAGAGGAACGGACAGTTGGAAATGGAGTTGCTGGAATTGCAGGACCGCCTGGATATGATGATGGCGGATACGCTTACCTTTACCGGGTTTGCTCCGGATTCGACCGAACTGTTTCCGTATAGTTTTGTCCTTGCCGAGGTGGTGAACAACAGTGTTAGCCATCTTTCGAATTATATCACTGTGAATAAAGGACGTAAAGATGGGATTGCTCCGGATATGGGAGTTGTTTCCGAACGGGGAGTTGTGGGAATTGTTTCGACGGTGGCTGATAAATTTTCGGTAATCATCCCTTTACTGAATCCTAAATCACGGTTAAGTTGTAAGGTGTTGGGAAGTAGTTATTTCGGTTCGTTGAGTTGGAACGGACGTAATACCCACTATGCCAATCTGGAGGAATTGCCACGACATGTGGAGTTTCAGAAGGGGGACACGATCGTGACGAGCGGTTATTCAAGTGTTTTTCCGGCAGGATTGATTGTCGGTACCGTTTCCGATTTTGAGAAGCAACATGACGATAACTTCTTTTCACTGGAGGTGGAACTGGCTACGGATTTCCAGTCGTTGAATAACGTCAGGATCATTAAGAATTATAATCAGGCAGAACAGAGAAGAGTAGAACAAGAGGCGAGAAGAAATGATTAATTTATTACGGGGATTGATTTATTTCGTTGTATTGGTATTGATTCAGGTGTTGATCCTGAACAATATACATTTTCTGCGGGTCGCAACGCCGTTCTTATATCTTTATTTTATAATAAAGATGCCGGTAGGGACATCGCGTGATGTGGTTGTCCTGTCTTCTTTCCTGATCGGCTTGGTGATCGATATGTTTTCAAATACACCGGGGATGCATGCTGCTGCATGTACATTGGCCGGGTTCATCCGTGAGCCGTTGATCCGCTTTTTTATGGGAAAGGATCTGCCTGAAGGGATTTACCCCTCTTATAAGACTTTTGGCTATGGTGGTTTCTTCCGGTATGTATTTACATTCGTGATCATTCACCATGTAACTTTATTCCTGATCGAGTCGCTGACTTTGTTCGATCCGTTATTCCTGGCTATCCGTATCGGGGCGAGTGTAGTAACGACTACATTATTAATTTGTACAATAGAAGCTTTCAATATAGAGACACAGAAGAGTGGAGACTAATACAAAGTATACACTTGAGAACAGGCGTTATGTAATAATCAGTGCCGTGGTTCTGTTGGTTCTCATCTTTATCATTCGTTTGTTCTACCTGCAGGTGGTCGAGAACGATTATAAAGCGTGGGCGGATAGTAATGCGTTCCTGAAAAAGACTTTACTGCCTTCGCGCGGGATGATTTATGACCGTAACGGCGAATTGCTTGTTTATAACCAGCCGGCTTATGAAGTAATGCTTATCATGCGTGAGGTCCAGCCGTTCGATACGCTGGATTTCTGTAATATACTCGGCATAACCAAAGAACTGTTTGACAAGAGGATTTCTGAAATAAAAAACCGTCAGCTGAATCCGGGGTATTCGTCGTATGTCCCGCAGGTGTTTATGAACAATCTTTCTGCGCAAGAGTGCGGGGTGTTGCAGGAGAAGCTCTATAAATTTCCCGGATTTTATATCCAGAACCGTACGATCCGGCAGTATGAGTATCCTTATGCCGCCCATATCCTGGGTAATATCGGCCAGGTGAGCCGGAAAGATATTAAAGAAGATGATTATTATGTGCAGGGGGATTTCTCCGGTCGTGCAGGTGTTGAGCGTTCATACGAGAAAGAACTGCGTGGTGTAAAAGGGGTGGAAATTCTTTTACGGGATGTACACGGCCGCATTAAAGGCAAGTATGATGAAGGTAACAGTGATATTGCTCCGGTGTCCGGAAAGAACCTGAAGCTTTCCATCGATATAAATTTGCAGGCTTACGGAGAGAAACTGATGAAAAATAAAGTCGGTAGTATCGTAATGATAGAGCCTGAGACAGGTGAAGTGCTTTGTATGGTATCTTCACCGAATTACGATCCGAGTTTATTGGTAGGACGCCAGCGGGGAAAGAATCATAAGATGTTGGAGGATGACCCTCAAACACCGCTTGTAGACCGTTCAATAACGGGATTTTATCCTCCCGGATCTACCTTTAAGCCTACTCAGGGATTGATTTTTTTACAGGAAGGGGTTATTACTCCTGAAACTATGTACACTTGTGCACATGGATATACTTATTCGCCTAAACGAAAGCCGGCTTGTCACGGGCACTATTCACCTTTGAGCCTGGTCCCGGCTTTGGCAAATTCCTGTAACTCATATTTCTGCTGGGGATTGCATGATATGTTGGATAGCCGCCGCCGGTATCCGACTATCCAGGATGCTTTTGAAGTCTGGAAGAATCATTTGGTATCGATGGGATATGGTTACCCGTTAGGTATCGATTTACCCGGCGAGAAGAGAGGTTTTATCCCGAATAGTAAATTTTATGATAAATTTTACCGGCGCTGGACTTCTACTACGATCATTTCTATTGCAATTGGTCAGGGCGAAATAACTGCAACGCCGTTGCAGATATGTAATCTGGCGGCAACGATCGCTAACCGGGGATATTTTATTACTCCGCATGTTGTAAAGGAAGTACAGGATGCGCCTCTGGATACTCTGTATACAAAGAAGCGTTATCCGACTGTAGATGCAAAATATTATGACGTCGTAGCAGAAGGTATGCGTAATGCGGTACTTGGCGGTACATGCTGGGCTGCGGCAATACCGGGAATTGAAGTTTGCGGTAAAACCGGTACGGCTGAGAACCCTCATGGAAAGGATCACTCTGCGTTTATTGGTTTTGCTCCGTATAAGAATCCGAAAGTGGCTATCTGTGTATATGTCCAGAACGGTGGTTTCGGGGCTGTGTTTGGGGTTCCTATCGGAAAACTGATGATGGAACTTTATCTGAAAGGTGAGATATCTCCGGAAGATAAAGCATTGGAAGAAAGAATAGTGAATTCAGTTGTTACTGAAGATCGTATTTATTCATTGTTGGATCGTGGTTTATAGAAAGACTGAAATATGGAAGACTGTTGACTGGTTTACTATCATTCTTTATTTTTTGATGATAGTGGCCGGCTGGTTTACGATTTGTGGTGCCAGTTTCGAGTTTGACAGCATGAGTTTATTTGATATAAACGGACGTCCCGGATCACAGCTGATGTGGGTCGGCATTTCTATGGTGGTTATTTTTGTCATACTGATGTTGGAAAGCGATTTCTTCGATGTCTTTGCTTATCTGATCTATGCAGCTGTCATAGTGCTGTTGATAGCGACCATCTTTTTTGCTCCGAATATAAAAGGTTCCCATTCATGGTTGCAGCTGGGGTCTTTACGTATACAACCGGCGGAGTTTGCCAAGTTTGCAACCGCTCTGGCTGTTGCGAAGTTTATGAATTCCTATGGGTTCCAACTGACGACTGTCAAGAATTTTTCCATCACTCTCCTGCTTATTTTCCTGCCGATGATCTGTATTATTCTGCAAAAGGAGACTGGTTCAGCTTTGGTTTATTTTGCTTTCTTTCTGATGTTGTACAGGGAAGGAATGTCCGGATATATTTTGCTGGCAGGTGTTTGTGCGGTAGCGTTTTTTGTGACGACTATGAAGTTTTCGGATGTGGTGGTCGGTGCAACGGATATGGGAGAATTGATCGTTTCTTCGCTGATACTGGTTATCTCCTTTTTCCTTGTGGCAACAGTCCGTAAGGATAAGATGGCTTTGCAGATCATGTTGGGTGGGACGGCTATCGTATATCTGGCAGCTTATATCGCTTCCTTGTTCATTCCAGTGAACTTTGCCTGGGTGTCGATAGGGTTGGTCGGTTTGGCTGTCGTTTATCTGGTATATCTTTCTGTTCGTAACTGGGTATGGCATTATGCGTTGATCGCTGCTTTTGCTTTGGGGTCGATGGCCTTTATGTATTCAGTGGATTATGTGTTTGATGAGATACTGGAGCCTCACCAGCAAATCCGTATCAAGGTTTCATTAGGATTAGAAGACGATCCCAGCGGGGCCGGTTATAATGTGAATCAGTCGAAGATCGCTATCGGATCGGGAGGATTGACCGGAAAAGGTTTTTTAAACGGGACACAGACTAAATTGAAATATGTACCGGAGCAGGAAACAGACTTTATTTTTTGTACGGTAGGAGAGGAACATGGTTTTGTCGGTTCAACGATCGTACTTATTCTGTTCGGTATATTTATAGTCCGGCTGGTTGTGCTTGCAGAGCGACAAAATACGGCATTCGGACGGGTGTACGGGTATAGTGTAGCCTCAATTTTCTTCTTTCACCTGGCTATAAATGTAGGAATGGTTACCGGATTGACTCCTGTCATCGGTATTCCGTTGCCTTTCTTTAGTTATGGAGGTTCTTCTTTATTAGGATTCACAATCTTGTTATTTATATTCCTCCGGTTGGATGCTTCCAGGAGAGAGCGATGATCGATGTGATCAGTTTGCTTTTTCCACCCGGAAGCCGATTTCCTGTATCCCTCTTAAGGTACTGTCACGCATTCCCTGACGGAAACTGAATGTGTACATTCCGGGATGTTCGAATTTGTAATTTGTCCGTATAGGAAAACTGGATTGGAACAAAGAGATGCCATGTCCGTACCATTTCCCGAATTCGTCGGCCAGCGTACATTCGATCGTATCCCGCTTCAAAGGGCCGATAGGCTGTTCTTCATTACAAAATAACCAGAGATTCTGGTATGGATACATATTATTATTACGAACCTCGAGGGTTAGATTGTAAGGAGAAGTAATGTCGTCTATATGAAAAGAAAAGTAATATTCCTTATCCTTCCCCCACGTTTTATTGTCAATGGCCTGGTACTGGTCGTACAAGGCCTGTTGATCGCAGGAGAAGCATAAGGAAGCAAAGAGAACGACAAAGATTCCTTTAAGCTTCGGGCTTATTCTCCGGTTTGTTTCCCGGTTTAGCTTGCTGCTGAGGTCTGTCATTATTCGCTTGTTTGTCATTATTCCCTTTAGGCTTTTGTCTGTTTCTGTTATTCCGGTTATTGTTGTTGCGGTTGTTATTGTTATTGCCGCCGCCTTTATTACCGTTGTTGTTATTGTTGTTGTTCGGAGCTTTGTCGTTTCCGGGTTGCCTGTCATTGTTGACGGGGCGGTTGTTTGCCGGTTTATTATTTCCGTTTTCCCTGTTTTCTCCGTTCGCGGATGCACTCGTATTATTGTTTCCGCCATTGTTTCCGTTGCTTCCATTACCGGACGGACGCTTTTTCTTCTTTTTCTTGACAGAATCAAAGCGGGTAACACTGTCCTGGCCGAGAATATCCTGCGCATCACGTTTGGGTGGTTGCGGTTTGGTGTCGGCTTCCAGTGTAACCGGTTTGCTTCCTTTCTTATTCATATTGATCACATCGAAAGCACGTTCGGCTGTTATAGTGATCAGATTGGCAGCAAAAGATTTGTCGGTGGAATAAGTTATTTCACGTTTAAAGATGTCTGTCTTGAAATGATAATAGTTGTTGTCTTTTGTCTCAAGTACGATTTCCCTGGACGGTAAACGCTTCTGAGCTTCTACATAAGCATCTACTTCGTAATTGATGCAACATTTCAGCTTGGCGCATTGTCCGGCCAGTTTCTGCGGATTCATGGATATATCCTGATAACGGGCGGCACCGGTTGCCACTGATACAAAACTTGTCATCCAGCTGGAACAGCACAGTTCGCGTCCGCAAGGTCCTATACCTCCGATACGGCCGGCTTCCTGACGGGCACCTATCTGTTTCATTTCGATTCGTACGCGAAAAGCTTCGGCCAATACCTTGATCAACTGGCGGAAGTCGACACGTTCGTCGGCAATATAGTAGAAAATAGCTTTGTTGCCGTCTCCCTGGTATTCTACATCGCCGATTTTCATGTTCAGTCCCAGGTCTGCTGCGATCTGGCGTGAACGGATCATGGTTACATGTTCTTTTGCTTTTGCTTCTTCGTACTTCTCTATATCGGTAGGTTTCGCTTTGCGATACACTTTTTTAGGTTCGTATCCTTCTCCTGTGCGAACATTATTCTTTTTCATTTGAAGAAGAACCAGTTTTCCGGTAAGCGTTACAGTTCCTATGTCATGTCCGGGACTGGCTTCGACCGCTACCATATCTCCTTTTTCAAGGGGAATCTTCGAACTGTTCAGAAAATACCCTTTACGGGTGTTTTTGAATTGCACTTCTACGTAATCGGTTGCATTTTCCGCATCTGGTACGTCGCAGAGCCAATCGTAGGTATTTAGTTTATTATTTTGTATTTTGCTGCATCCTTTTTTACCCATGCAGCAACTTCCTTTATTTAATTTGAAATCCATTTTCTGGTTGTATATGTATTTATAGTCTGTACAATTACGCAAAAATAGTCAAATATTCTCAGAGAATGAGCAAGGGAAAGTGAAAAAACAAGAATAGGAGAGACGTGAAAGGCCCCCAAGCTTGTATTTCTACCGTTTGGGAGCCTTTTATTATAAAAATAGTAACAGTTTAGTCTACTAAGCCGTGACTTTTAAATACTTTATGAATTGCTTCAAGGGCATGATCCAACTGCTCTTTTGTATGGGTAGCCATCAGTGAGAAACGGATCAGCGTATCTTCCGGAGCAACAGCCGGAGAAACTACCGGATTGACGAAGATTCCTGCTTCGAACAGTTCCTTAACGATCAGGAATGTCAGATCGTTATCGCGGATAAACAGCGGGATGATCGGTGTTGCGGTATGTCCGATCTCGCAACCCATGTTGCGGAAACCGTCCAGTGCGTAATGGGTCAGATCCCAAAGATGTTCGATACGTTCCGGTTCACTCAGCATAATATCGAGTGCAGCACCTGCTGCTGCTGTAGCTGCCGGCGTGTTACTTGCACTGAAAATGTATGAGCGTGAATTGTGGCGGAGGTAATTGATCGTGTCTTTGTCTGAAGCGATAAAACCACCGATAGAAGCCAGTGATTTACTGAACGTACCCATGATCAGGTCTACATCGTCGGTAACACCGAAATGGTTACATGTTCCGCGTCCGTGATCTCCGAGAACTCCCAGGCCATGTGCTTCGTCGACCATAATGCTGGCATTGTATTTCTTTGCCAAGGCTACGATCTCAGGAAGTTTGGCTATATCTCCTTCCATACTGAATACACCGTCGATGACGATCAGCTTAACTTTATCGGGCTCGCATTTCTGGAGTTGTTTTTCCAGCGATTCCATGTCGTTATGCTTGTATTTCAGTTTAGTTGAGAAAGACAGACGGTGACCTTCGATAATGGAGGCATGGTCCAGCTCATCCCACAAGATATAATCTTCACGTCCTGTCAGGCAGGAAACTACTCCCAGATTCACCTGGAAACCTGTTGAATACACGATCGCATCTTCTTTCCCTACGAATTCGGCCAGACGTTTTTCCAATTGAATGTGGATGTCAAGCGTTCCGTTCAGGAAACGTGAACCGGCACAACCCGTACCGTACTTCTTGATCGCTTCAATTGCTGCCTCTTTTACTTTAGGATGGTTAGTCAATCCTAAATAAGCATTTGAACCAAACATCAAGACTTTTTTACCACTGATCATTACTTCAGTATCCTGATCGCTTTCGATCATTCTGAAGTAAGGGTAAATTCCTGCAGCCATAGCTTTTTGAGGAGCATCGTACTTTGCTAGTTTCTCTTGTAAAAGTTTCATATTATTATTGAAGAGAATGATTTTCTCGCTTATTAAAATTCCATTATAGAATTGAAGGTTTGTCGTATACATATTCACCTATGTTTCGGCAAATCCAGCCGCAAAAGTAGTAAAAAAATAACTTATAGTAGCCTTAATGCTTTAAAAGTTTTACAAAAGCATTATTTTTGTCGCTTCAATCTTTATAAACAGTTAGGATGGACGGGAAAAAAATAACGGTACAGGCTATAATAAATCCTATTTCCGGAGTAGGTTCGAAGCGAAAGATCCCTAAGATGATCGAACAAATGTGCGAGAAAGGCGGTTGTTCGCTGGAGATCTCTTTTACGGAATATCCGGGGCATGCCAGCGAGTTGACGAGAAAAGCGATTGACGCAGGGGCTAATTGTATTATAGCTGTAGGTGGCGACGGCACGGTAAATGAAATAGCTCGTGCTATGGTTCATTCGGATGCCGTTTTGGGGATTGTTCCGAAAGGATCCGGTAACGGACTGGCTCGTGAGCTCCATATACCGATGGATGCTAAACGAGCATTGGAACTGATCATAAAAGGACATGTTTCGACAATAGATTGCTGTAAGGCAAACGACCGTGTGTTTTTTTGTACCTGCGGGGTTGGCTTTGATGCTGCGGTAAGCCAGAAGTTTGCCGAGGAGAAGCGACGCGGATCTCTTACCTATATTAAAAATACGGTGGCAGAATATCTGAGTTACAAGCCGGAGCCGTATGAGTTGCTGGTAGATAATCAGACAATTAAGGAAAAAGCGTTTCTGGTAGCATGTGCGAATGCCTCCCAGTACGGGAATAATGCTTTTATAGCCCCTCATGCCAATATACAGGACGGTCAGATGGATTTGACTATTCTGTCTCCTTTTATGCCGCTGGATATAGCACCTTTGGCAATCCAGTTATTTACGAAACAGATCGACCGGAATAGTAAGATCAAGACGATGAAGGCACGGCAGGTAACGATTATTCGTCAGAGCCCGGGGGTTATGCACCTGGATGGGGAACCGATCATGGCTGACAATCGGATCGATATTTCGGTTATACCACAGTCATTGCATGTCATAACACCGGAAGTTGTCTCTTTTACCGAGGAGGTTCACAACTTGTTTGGTGAAGTGACCCGGTTCTTCGATAAGAAATTGCCTTACATTTTCAGATAAAAATCTTTGGTTAATGCTATATACTCCGGAGTATACTGATGTCTGGCTTCTTCAATGATCAGTGTATTCCGGTTTTTTATATCTGTAGGGGGCACGGAAAGTTCGATCAAAAGTCGTTTGGGTTGAGCTCCGGGGACGGGGATAACATCGGTTTGCCTGCAAATAGACAGATGATTTTTACGAGCGATCATTTCGATTTCTCCCAATTGCTCGTAAGGCAAGACCAGGGCAATGCGTCCGGATAAAGACAATAATGAACACGAATCGTCAATCAGTTCGGATAAGGACAGACTGTCTGTATGGCGTGCGACCGAACGCTTGTTGTCAGGACATTTCAGGGAATTAATGAAATAGGGCGGATTGGAAACGATCAGGTCATATTTTTCCCGTGTAAATGAACCGGTGTATTCGGAGCAGGAAGCATGTATGATGTTAATCCTTTCTGCAAATGGGGAAGCGGCAACATTCTCTTTCGCCTGGCTATAGGCGTCCGTATCGATGTCGATTGCATCGATGTTCGCAAAACATCGTTGAGCAAGCATTAAAGCGATAATTCCGGTCCCGGTTCCTATATCCAATATGTTTTTGCATGCCGTGATATCAGCCCATGCTCCAAGCAAAACAGCATCTGTTCCGACTTTCATTGCACATTTATCATGCCGGATCGTGAACTTTTTGAATTGAAAATAAGGATTAGCCATACATATTTTTATATTGTGGGGTACAAAAGTAGTTAGAATTACCTGAAAAGCTGTAACTTTGGCACGTTTATTGTATCAATCAGTACAATTGATAGGGAAGTAATATGATGAAAGAAAGAATGAAGAGGTTTACCGAAGAGTCGTATGACGATTTGGACGATAATATTGGGATTGTAATGCCTATCCTTACAGAATGCGATGTGGATGAGGATTTTACAGAAGGAGTAGAAAAGGTAGGGAACATAGTTCCTATTCTTCCGTTAAGGAATATGGTTCTTTTTCCGGGAGTAGCCATGCCGGTTATTGTTGGCAGGCCTAAATCTATGCGTCTGATAAAAGAAGCCGTCCACAATAAATCTTTGATCGGAGTTGTCTGCCAAAAGGAAATGAACACAGAAGATCCGGATTTTGATGATTTGTATACGACTGGTGTGATCGCTGATATTGTTCGCGTGCTGGAAATGCCGGACGGTACGACTACCGTTATTTTGCAAGGGAAGAAACGCTTCTCGCTGGAAGCACTGGAAGATACGGAACCCTATCTGAAAGGAAAAATATCCTTATTGGAGGATAAGATGCCGGATAAGACCGACCGGGAGTTCGAAGCTCTTATTTCGACGATTAAGGATTTGACGATTAAGATGTTGGGCGCAATGAGCGATCCACCCCGCGATTTGATCTTTTCGATAAAAAATAATAAGAATATCCTTTATCTGGTCAATTTCTCTTGTAGCAATATTCCCAGTGGAGCTTCCGAAAAACAGGAACTATTGTTGATCGGTGATCTGAAAGATCGTGCTTATCGCCTGTTGTTTATCCTGAATCGTGAATATCAGTTGGTGGAATTAAAAGCTTCTATCCAGATGAAGACACATGAGGATATCAATCAGCAGCAGCGGGAGTATTTCCTGCAGCAGCAGATCAAAACTATCCAGGAAGAATTGGGTGGTAATATAAATGAACTGGAGATAAAAGAACTACGGGAGAAAGCTGCCAAGAAGAAATGGCCGATTTCTGTTGCTGAAATATTTGAGAAAGAGATTCGTAAGCTAGAACGTTTGCATCCGCAATCACCTGATTTTTCCATACAGACGCAATATGTGCAGACCATTATCAATTTACCGTGGAATGAATACAGTAAGGATAACTTCAATCTGACGCATGCTCAGAAAGTTCTCGACCGTGATCATTATGGACTGGAAAAAGTAAAAGAACGTATTATAGAACATTTGGCCGTACTGAAGTTGAAAGGTGATATGAAGTCGCCGATCATCTGTTTATACGGACCTCCGGGAGTTGGTAAGACTTCTTTGGGTAAATCGATAGCAGAGGCTTTGCATCGTAAATATGTACGTGTCTCGTTAGGAGGTTTACACGATGAGGCCGAGATACGTGGTCATCGCCGTACTTATATAGGAGCCATGAGCGGACGTATTATCCAGAATATCCAGAAAGCAGGTAGTTCAAATCCTGTGTTTATCCTGGATGAAATAGATAAGGTGACGAATGATTTCAAAGGGGACCCGGCTTCTGCATTGCTGGAAGTTCTGGATCCGGAGCAGAATTCTGCTTTCCACGATAACTATCTGGATATAGATTATGATTTGAGTAAAGTGATGTTTATCGCTACGGCTAACAATCTGAATACGATTTCGCAGCCTTTACTGGATCGTATGGAATTGATTGAAGTGAGCGGATACATCCTGGAAGAAAAAGTAGAAATAGCAGCCCGTCATCTGGTGCTGAAGCAGTTGGAAGCCCATGGACTGAGTAAGGGCAAGGTGAAGTTCCCTAAGAAGACGTTACAAGTTATTATAGAATCGTATACTCGTGAGAGCGGCGTACGTGAATTGGATAAGAAGATCGCCAAAGTAATGCGCAAGCTGGCTCGTAAAGTAGCTTCCGACGAAGCGATCCCGGCACAGATCAAGCCGGAAGACCTTCATGATTATCTGGGTCCGGTAGAATATAGCCGTGATAAATACCAGGGTAATGAGTATGCCGGAGTTGTTACTGGTTTGGCGTGGACTGCCGTAGGGGGAGAGATCCTTTTTGTAGAGTCCAGCTTGAGTCGTGGAAAAGGCTCGAAGTTAACTTTGACAGGAAATTTGGGTGATGTGATGAAAGAATCTGCCATGTTGGCACTTGAGTATATTCACGCACATGCATCTGTGTTCAATATAAATGAGGATTTATTTGAGAACTGGAATGTGCATATCCATGTTCCGGAAGGTGCGATACCTAAAGATGGACCCAGTGCCGGTGTGACTATGGTCACTTCGCTCGTCTCTGCATTTACCCAGCGCAAGGTAAGGAAGAATCTGGCAATGACCGGTGAAATAACATTGCGTGGAAAAGTTCTTCCGGTCGGAGGTATCAAGGAAAAGATCCTGGCTGCCAAACGGGCAGGTATCAAAGAATTGATCCTTTGCAAGGAAAACCAAAAGGATATTGAAGAAATCAAGGCTGATTATGTAAAGGGATTGACATTCCATTATGTGGAAGATATTCATCAGGTGATCGATATCGCTCTGTTGAAAGAAAAGGTGGATAATCCGTTATTCTGATTTGATCTGCTATAACAAAAAAGCCGCTGCATTAATTAATGCAGCGGCTTTTTTGTTACTGATCGATTCTTATTCAGCTTTTTCTTCAGCGTTAGTTTCTGTCTCGGCTGTTGTTTCTTCTGTAGCCGGTTCTTCTTCCGGGGTAAAATCGGTGATATCTGCTCCGATCAGGATGTTATACCATGTCAGCAATTTCTTGATATCGCTGGGATATACTCTTTCACGGTCGAAATCAGGTAAAACTTCGGCGAAATAAGTACGCAATTCATTTGTGTTTGAAGGTACTGTTATTTTAGCCCCGTTTTCTTTATTTTTTACGCTGGTAAGAACTTCGTGCAAAGGAACTTCCGTCTCGTTCGTGTAAATAGCTATATCACCTAGCGAGATCACTTTATCTTTTGCATAAGCGGGTACTCTTTTTTTATCTGTCAGCGATTCGACAATCAGCATGTTCTTTCCGTGGGAAACCAATCTAAATAATCCCGGTTTTCCCGAAATAGACAAAATAGTCTTCAACATAATACTTCGTTTTCTAATAGTGTTAAACTTTAAAGCTGCAAATGTAGCATAACTATGCGATTAATTCTATAAAGACGCCAGAAATTTTTCAATCTGGGGGAGTAATGCCTGCTTATCATCATTGTAAATGACATAATCAGACTGGTCCCTTTTTGTTTCGTCCGGTAACTGATTTTCGATGCGACGTACGATTTCTTCCTTGAGAACATTATCCCGTGAGACAGCCCGTTCAATACGGAGCTCCAGGGGAGCATACACCATCAGGCTTCTGTCTACCGCTTTGTTGAAACCTGATTCGAAGAGAATTGCCGATTCAATAGCGCATACATTAGCAGTTTGGGCATTTGTCCACTCAGAGAAATGCCGGTTGACTTCAGGGTGGATGATTGCGTTTACCTGTTGAAGGTATTCAGGAGTGTTGAATATGTATGACGCCAACAATTTTTTATTCAGTCCGTTTTCTGTATAAATGCTGTTCCCGAACAATGCTATAAGTTTTTTTCTGATTACAGGAGAAGTCTCAGTCAATATTTTACTTTCCGTATCAGCTACGTAAACCGGTACTCCATATAGATTCAATAAAGTAGCGATTACCGATTTACCGCTTCCTATACCTCCCGTTATGCCAATTTTGATCATTGAAGATTATTTTGTTCCAGGATGAATTCTATTTTGTCCGGAACGAGCGCCACAGAACTTACCCAATCCGGCTTTTTTGTCAGTTGGATAGGTAAGGAGCCTGATACGTTTTGTTCCAGGTCTTTAAAAGAAAATCTGATCTCAAAAGCGTCTTCCGATAAGTCCTTGAAGCGAGATAACGGAATACTGCATGTCACCTTTGCAACGGAAGGGAAAGTGCGTAACGTATAATGAGGTGGCAAATCCGTACAAAGTACCGGAATTTCCAGTGTTTTTTCTGTAAACTCCTCAATAGGGATCGTTATAGTAACACTGGTCGGATCATAAGTCGCTTCGCTGACCTTTTGCAGTTGTACGGTCTTTGTGATTGTTTTATTACCTTTTTTTATTTCCGTAAATACCGTTTTCGCCTGGTTCAGAGTATCCAGGACTACATCACTTGCATATACGCTGATATTCATCGGTGAGATTGTTATATTACCGGATACGTGAAAACCAGGGTTTGTCTGGATCGTCCCATTGAATACAACAGGAATCTCTTTTTTGATACGTTTGCTGTATGCTGCTTCAATGTGCTGAGGTTCAAAAGTAACCAAAGAGGTGGTTGCCAGCAATTGTTTTTGAATATCGTTTTCGATCGCTTTTTTAGAAATGGATATGGAACCGCTTTTTTCTGCTTGATTTTTCATATTCGTCTCGATTGGAGCAAATGATCTCCCGAAGGAATAGTTCAACAGAACACTTCCTTTATCCTTTACTTTGGCAATAACCACTTGGGGAGGTGTTTCCGTAAAGGAGATATCAGGGGGGATATTCTTATATCTGACCGGTACGTTTATTTCTATCTCATATTCCTGCTGGAGGCTCTGTAATAACCAGAAACCTAATGACAGTAGTACAAAAAAGAAAAAGATCAATGCTTCCTTCCATCTCTGACGACGCAGAAAAGCATTAATCTTCATCCGGGCAGACTTGAATGATTGATTTATATTATCAAGCTGCGGCATATTTGTTGTTCCTTATTTTTGCTGTGCGTCTTCTGATGAAGCAAAGATAGAAGTTTTATCAACACGGATACGTACGCCGTCTGAAATTTCTATCAGCATATAAGTATCACCGATTTCTTTAATCTTACCGTAAATACCTCCGGCTGTGATTACTTTGTCACCGGTTTTCAACGCTTCACGCGATTTCTGGATCTCTTTCTGCTTTTTCTGTTGCGGACGGATCATGAAGAAATAGAAGATGGCAACGATAACTACCATCATTAAGATGCCTGACCACTGTGACTGGCCTCCGGCAGCCTGAAGTAAAATACTAACTAAGCTCATAATTAATTATATTCATTTATAAATTTGTACCAAGTTGACTAACTACAAATGTAAGGATAATAATTAGTCTTTAAGCAATACCTTTTCTTTTTTTAACTCGGATACAATAGAATCTAATATTCCATTAATAAACACTCCGCTTTTAGGAGTACTGTAGTATTTTGCTGTGTCGATATATTCGTTCAATGTGACATTGATAGGAATTGTCGGGAATGTCATGATTTCAGCCAGGGCTACCTGCATAATAATGAGGTCCATATTGGCAATGCGTTCAGCTTCCCAGTTTTTCATATGTTTATTGATACGTTCGCGATATTCGGAACCTTTCAGCAATGACTGGCGGAATAGTTTGATTGCAAAAGACTGGTCTTCCATGTCTTTGAACATCGGTAACAATTTTTGTTTGCTACCGCTTTTTTCCTCAAATTGCTTGATTGTTTTTAATGTAAATGTTTCAACGATTCCGATATCGTCATTCCAGTAGATACTTTTATCTTCCAGAAATTCTTCAATCTGTTCATTACCACAGATTAACTTTTTGAATACGGCACGCCAAAACTCTTTGTCTGTCTCGTACGAATCATTCTCATTATCCAGATATTCGTTATACAAATCCGAAGCCAGGATTATGTCCAGTACATTTTTTACAAACTCTTCATCGTTAACCCATGACAACCCTTGTTCTGCTACATATTTCTGAAGAGCTTCGTTTTCTGCGACCTGGGCTGCGAAACGGTTATCTACCAGACGAGTATTGGGATTCAACTCTGCGTGAGTCGGCATGTACTTGCATTTTTTAGCGTCGAGCGTACGTCTTTGTAAATTGGTGACTTCGATAATTAGAAGGAGGAAGTAGTGATATAAGTCATACGACTTCCGTAAGCTGAAAAGCAATTCATTTTCCGCTACTTTGAGGTCATTGTTTCCGTTTTGATAGAATGAGTAAACTATCTGTAAAACTTTAATGCGGATTAAAATTCTGTTGATCATCGTTTGAAGGAACTACTTTATTATAAATTAGGTTGCAAAGGTAGTCATTCTTTTGATAAAAGAGTCCTGGTTTATTTAATTTTACATGAGTTAGGCGTTATTTTACACTTTCAAACGTAAAATCAGATATTTTGATGAGTTAAAATAGTTGTTGTTTAAAAAAAAATGCACATATTTGAAGCAAGTTATGAATATTGGGTGGGTATTTAACAAATGTTGGCTATATGGATGAGTCGGTGAAGAAAACACAGGTTGAAGGTGGCGATAAAGAGATTCTGTACTCTAAAGCCATAAAAGCAGGTAAGCGGATCTATTATCTGGATGTGAAGAAGAACTTGAAAGACGATTTGTTTCTGGCGGTTACCGAAAGTAAAAAGGTACAGCCTAAAAACGGAACACAGGTCTCTTTTGAGAAGCATAAGATTTTCCTTTATAAGGAGGATTTTGAGAAGTTTATGGAGGGAATGAATGATGTAATCAATTACATCAAACAGCGAAACTCCGAAGATCAAAAAGCACAGGCCCCGGATGCTGAAACAAAAACAGACGATGATTCAGATGAGATAAAACTGGACATCGATTTCTAAGAAGGGGGAAAAATAATAACGAGCTGCTTTTCTTTAAAGAATAGGCAGCTCGTTATCTTTTATAGGTATCCTGTTGTAAAGGTTGCCTATTTTACTGCGGTTTATGCAACCGGATGAATTGCTTCAGTAGGACAAGCGTCAGCACAAGTACCACAATCAGTACACATTTCAGGATCGATATGATAGATATCACCTTCTGAAATAGCTCCTACCGGACACTCGTCGATGCAAGTACCGCAAGCAATACAATCTTCACTAATTAAATAAGCCATTTTCTTAAACGTTTAAAATTGATAACTATTAGTTGGTGCAAAAATAGAGTTTTATTTGTATTTCTGCAATAAGTTCTGATCTTTTTCGTTATTATTCAAAATTGATTGAGAGTTGAGACGTCTATTACTTTTAATATTAGTGTGTAGCCTTGCCATCCCTGGTGTGATGGCGCAAAAAGAAAAGGTTAAAAATCAGCCGTATGCCGATTTGAAGTGGCTCCATTTGGGATTCCATGTCGGATTGCATGCGCAGGATTTGTTGTTGACCAATACCGGTGTTACAACCGATGGTGAGATATGGTTTGCTGAAATTCCTAGTTATTCGCCAGGATTCAGTGTCGGTGTTATAGGTGATATGTATCTGAATCCCTATTTTAATTTGCGTTTTGTTCCCACCGTGCATTTCGGGGATAAAAAGTTTCTGTTCCGTGAACAGGAAACTGGTGAGGAGTTCTCTACTTCTGTCCGTTCTACTATCCTGAGTTTTCCTCTGAATGTGAAGTTTTCTGCCCTTCGGTTGAATAATTATCGTCCTTATTTAATAGGAGGTATATATGGTGCGATGGATCTTGGACGTAAAAAGGGGATGCCTGTCTTGTTGAAAGGAGCTGATTTCGGTTTGGAGTTTGGTATCGGATGTGATATTTACCTGCCGTTTTTTAAGCTCTGTCCCGAATTGAAGTTTAGTTTCGGGCTAGTCGACCTTTTGCAAAAAGATCGTAGCGACCTTACTGATAAAGATCTTATCAAGTATCCGAATGCGTTATCGAAAGCAACTTCACGTATGGTTTCGCTGACGTTTAATTTCGAATAAACACTTCTATATAAATGTAAGCGGCAGGAGCAGCCAGCATCAGACTATCGAACCGGTCGAGCATTCCTCCATGACCGGGAAGAACGTTGCCGGAATCTTTAACACCCAGCGTGCGTTTCAGTAATGACTCGATCAGGTCTCCCCAGGTCCCAAACAGGACAACGGTCGCTGATAATCCCAGCCAGTTATACCAGCTTACTTCCGGGGCATACCATGCCAGAACTTGTGAAGCTCCTAAAGCGACAGCTAGTCCTCCGAAAAATCCTTCCCATGATTTTTTAGGAGATATGCGTTCAAACAATCTTCTTTTTCCGATCATGGAACCGACCAGATATGCTCCGGTATCATTCAGCCAGATGAAAATGAAGATTGCCATAATGAACAAAGGCGAATAAACGATTTGTCCGGGAGTATCCGGTATGGTAGCTATAAAGTTCAGCATCGAGAATGTACCGGCACAATATACCTGTGCAAAAATGGTAAATGCCCAGTTATTGATCGGATTCGGTGCTTTATAATATAATTCGGCAACCAGTATATATATAAGGAATAGGAGATAGGGCAGGAAAATGATACCATCTGTCAGTTGGTTGGTGTAAGCGAAAGTGGCAGCAAATAGATAAGCTCCTCCCAGTGATGAGATTGTTCGCTTGATAGAGGCTTCTTCATAATGTTTCACCAAGCCGTAGAATTCCCATAAAGTTAATCCGGTAATTAAACCGAATACGATGAGAAAAGAGATTGGGTGGTAGCAAATTGCTCCAACCAGTACCGCAACGAAGATTATACCGGTAAGCGCCCGTTTTATCAGATTTTTCAATACTGTATCGTTTTGTTCGTTTGTTGATTTATTTTTCGTGCAAAGATAAAGAATAAATCTAAATATAAACAGGATAGGGTGTGGCAAAACAAATAAACCGGACACAGATAACGCAGTCTGCGTGCTCTGCGTTATCTGTGTCCGGTAAACAATATTTGTCAGGCAATATTGTCAGTCTCACTGACACTAGCCGTAACAACCTGGACTTTATTGTCGGTTGCCCGGCTGTCTGTATCTTCCGTTTTTTTGTCGTCAGCAGCAGCCTGTTTCTCATTGTTTGCCTTTTCCTGCAATTCCAGAATTTCCTGTGAGCGTGAGATCCAGGCCCGTTTGCCAAAGATATGTTCCACATCTTCTGTATAGATCACTTCCCGTTCAAGCAATACCTGTGCCAGTTGGTTGTGCCCTTCTGCATTTTCTGACAGGATTTTCTTTGCACGTTCATATTGTTCGTTGATGATCTTTTGTACTTCCTGGTCGATCATGCGGGATGTCTCTTCACTGTATGGTTTAGTGAATCCCCAGTCCTGACCGGTTGAATCGTAATAATTCAGGTTCGGAAGTTTATCACTCATACCAAAGTAAACAACCATAGCGTAGGCCTGCTTGGTGACACGTTCCAGGTCATTGGATGCTCCAGTCGAAATTTTGCCTAGGAACAATTCTTCTGCAGCTCGCCCACCCAGTGTTGCGCACATTTCATCAAGTAGCTGTTCACGGGTGGTGATCTGGCGTTCTTCCGGTAAGTACCAGGCTGCTCCCAACGCTTTACCTCTAGGAACAATAGTTACTTTTACCAAAGGGTTGGCATGTTCAAGTAACCAACTTAGAGTTGCGTGGCCGGCTTCATGATTAGCAATACTATTGCGTTCGTCTGCTGTGGTTATGCGGGTCCGTTTTTCCAAACCTCCGACAATACGGTCTACAGCATTCATGAAATCTTCTTTCTGGACAAATTTCTTTCCGCTACGGGCAGCTATCAATGCTGCTTCATTGCAAACATTCGCGATATCGGCTCCGGAGAAACCCGGAGTCTGGCGTGCCAGAAATTCAGCATCGACACTCTCATCTATTTTAATCGGGCGTAAATGTACTCCGAATATTTCTTTACGCTCATTCAGATCCGGTAATTCCACATGGATCTGGCGGTCGAAACGTCCTGCACGAAGTAAAGCCTTATCCAGGATATCTGCACGGTTAGTTGCTGCTAAAATGATCACACCGCTATTGGAACCGAAACCGTCCATTTCTGTCAGTAACTGGTTCAGCGTGTTTTCACGTTCGTCATTACTATTCATATTCACGTTCTTACCACGGGCACGGCCAACGGCGTCGATCTCGTCAATGAATACGATACAAGGTGACTTTTCTTTTGCCTGACGGAACAGGTCACGAACACGTGATGCACCTACACCGACAAACATTTCCACGAAGTCGGAACCAGACAATGAGAAAAACGGTACATCTGCTTCACCAGCTACTGCTTTTGCCAGTAATGTTTTACCGGTTCCCGGAGGACCAACCAACAGGGCACCTTTAGGAATTTTACCTCCCAGTTCCGTATACTTTTCAGGATTTTTGAGGAAAGATACTATTTCTTCTACTTCCTGCTTGGCTTCAGATAATCCTGCTACATCCTTAAATGTAACTTTCCTGTCGTTATCTTTATCGAATAGTTGTGCTTTGGCCTTGCCGACACTGAATACTCCGCCGGGGCCACCGCCTGCACCTCCAGACATTCTTCTCATCAGGAAAATCCATACGACAATAATCAGAATAATAGGTCCGAAAGATACCAGAAAGTTCCATATTGCATCATCTCCTTCTTCAAACCGTACTTGTGTATCGATATGATTATCTGTCACCGCTTTGTCGTAAAAATCGGAAAATTTGTCTGCCGACGGTATTTTTACATATACTTTAGGGTTTGTTCCCAAAGCCGTGCTGTCACTCTTAAATACCAATCCTTTCTGTCCGCTTTTAACACTAGCTTCAACAAGGTTTTTTTTGTTGTAGACAACCATCTTGTCAAACACATTTTCCTGAGCCAGTTTCTGGAATTCAGTCCATCCCAGTTCTTTTGACGCCGAGGAATCGTTTGTCAGATATAATGCAATAAGCATCATAAATATTAGCCCATACATCCAATACAGGTTAAACCGGAACATTTTTGGCTTATTGTTCTTCGGCGCTTTATTAAACATGTCGTTTTTATTTTCCATACTTTGAATTCGATAATATTAATCCGGTTTAATCGAGATCCGGGATCTGTGTGACCTTTGAGTCCGACCACAAAGTTTCCAGATTATAGAACTCGCGTTGTTCCGGTAAAAATATGTGTACAAGAACCGTGCCATAATCCATACCTATCCACTGGGCACTTTGATTGCCGTCGACAGACAATGGCTTTTCACCGGCTTTTCTTCGTGCAGAATCCCAAACGGAATCAGACAGGGCTGAAACCTGGGTTGGTGTGTTTCCTTCGCAGATCACCATATATTGGCATACAGCTCCGGATAGTTGGGTTAAATCTACGGTTACAATATTTTTGCCTTTTTTCTCTTGTAGGCCTTCAATAATTGTTTTTACTAATTCTTTTGTTTGATCCATTTATTTTTTATTGAATAATTTTCGAAGATGCAAATATACTCCTTAATTTATAAACTGCATGCTTTCTCTATTTAATATATGTATAAACCCAGTAAATTCAAAACAGGAGAAAAAGAAAATTGTTTATTTTGATGAAATTTTTTCGCGAAATATTTGCAAGAATAAAAAATGTCCGTATCTTTGCAGCCGTAATCGAGAAACATACTACTCGAAGCTACAAAAACTGTTCTATGGTGTAATGGTAACACGTCAGATTCTGGTCCTGAAATTCCAGGTTCGAGCCCTGGTAGAACAACTGCTAAAAAAATGATCCCTTGTAAGTCAAGAACTTGCAAGGGGTTTTCTTTTACAAGGGGCGGAATAGGGGGTGTTTTGCCTCCTTTTTAGTTTAGACCACCATGCATAAAAACCTGTGAAATATAAAAATGGAACAACAAGGCCAATAAAGATCCACAGAATACGTGAATAATGTCCCCAGAAAGTACCGAAATGAATGAAATACATAGACCGGGTCAGTTTTTCTGAAGTTGGCTTTTTTTTCCACAAATTTAATTTGACAACTTTTCCTGTAATAGGGTGTATGTATATGTGGTTACTTCCTGTTCTTTCAAAGTCACCTGTATGGTACATTCTGACAGAAAAAACAGATTTGTTGTCTTTCGGAAAAAAGATCATCATAGGACGACCTTCTGTAAATTCTTTACATGCTATATCCATAATGGCATCTAAAGAAATCCATTGACCGGAGTACTCTTCAACTTTGGGAGCTGGTTGTAAGGCTTTACCTGATGATACAGATTCAAATACAGTGTGGAATTCTTTTTTGAACCCAAAATAGCAACCGGTGAAAGCGATTAAAAATAGAAACAAGGCTGTGAAGAGTCCTATAACTATATGTAACCTGTAACATCTGACGCCTGGTTTTTCCCCTTGCCGGAAGTTGAATATTTTTTTACTTGGATATAAAAATAGACCGGAAACAATAAGAAATATCAGTAAGAAACCAAACACTGCAACCCATACAACGCCGTTCTTTTTTAATAAAAGCTTGACATGTAAATCATACAACCATTGGAATATCTTGTGACGATATCGGTCAATCCCGAGGACTTCCCCCGTATACTGATTGACATAAACTTGAATTCGACCTTTCTCATCCGGGGATGTGGCCCGAAAACTGTATGCGCAATCCTTTCCTCCGTAAAGGACCATGTTGCTTATAGTTAGTTGAGGATATTTTTTTCTAACGTTATCCAGTAAATATTGCAATGGGATTATTCTGTCCGACGGCTCGACAAATGCCAATTTTTTCACCGACAGTTTTTCTAACTCAGGTTTATAGACAATGGCTGAACCGGAAACACATATTAGGGTTATCACTAACCCTAATATGAGTCCTATATATAAATGTGTATTTACCAATATCTTTTTGAGGATATAATTGTGCATCATAACACAGTCATTTAAAAGTTAACAGCCAGCATTACCATGAGTGTTCTGGCTGTACCGGGGAACAACAGGTTATTACCTTGCGAGCCGGTATAGTATTCCTGATTGAATACATTTTTCAAGTTTGCGGAAATTTTATAGAAGCTACGTTTGTAGGCAACAAAACAGTCAAAAATATGGTATGAGTCCAATTCGATGGTTTGGGCCATGTTTCCATAAGATTTTCCTTGATAATACCAGCCGCCACCAAACGATAATCCTTTTACAACACCTCCTCTAACAAGGTAAGAAGTCCATAGATTGAGCTGACTGGGAGATATATTTGCTAACTTTGTACCAACGGGATAGTTCTTGTCGTTAGTTTCGGTCACCTCGGCATGTGTATATGCATAGTTGAATGCGACACTCCAGCTCGGGGTAATTTCGCCGGAGACAGCTAATTCTATACCTTTACTTGTCTGTTCACCGATAAGAATTTTGAATTCTTCATCTTCAGGATCTGTTGTAGGTAAGTTTGTTTTTGACAGTTTATAGAACGCCAGGCTAGAGGTAAGACGATCATTGAAAAATGATTTCTTTATACCGGCTTCCCATTGCTTGGAACGAATCGGATCGAAAGCTTTACCATCTTTAGTCTGGCCGGATTGAGGGACGAATGATTGGCTATAAGAAAGATAAAGGCTTAAACTTGGTATTGGCATATAAACCGCACCAACACGTGGAGATATAGCGAAATTCTTTTCATCACTTTTTGTCTCTTTAATATAATTGTCCTGTTTGTCGTTTACCCAGTCCGCGCGTGCACCAATTAATAATTTTAGCTGGTCGGTAAAGCTTAGCTGATCTTGCAAATATATTGCTCCGGTGTTTTGTGTGATATATAAATTTGTACTTTGTTCCATTTCAAAATCTGTCGGTTTCTCTGAGTATACAGGGTTGACATAATTTATGGGGGTATACATATTACCCTTTACTTTTCTTCTATTGGTAAGCCGGCCGAATTCTACTCCTGCGATCGCTTTATGTTTGATAAAGCCTGTTGTGAAATTACCGCTAATTTCTTCAATCAGATTTAAATAATTGATTTTTGCATCCCAATGTGCCAGACGTCTAGTGATTGTACTATCTTTTTGAGGTGTCTTCATCTGAAAATACAGACGGTCTTCATGGGTGAAATATTGGCGGGCAGAACTTCTGAATGTCCAATCTTTATTAAAGCGGTGCTTCAACTCATAGCCGAAACTGGTGTTAGTAAACTTCCCATAAGCCCATGGTTCACCTAAAAAAGTTTTGAACCCATGATCGATAATTTCATTGTTTATATGTAAAACTCCGGGATCATGTGTTCTCTTGTCCCTGAAAATGTCTGCATCAAGATTAAGAGTAGTCTTTCTTCCTAAATCAATGTCAATGGTTGGAGTGATGTCATATCGTTTACTATTTTGCGGTTTACGGAATTTATCTGCGTCTTCGTACATCGCATTCAGGCGATAGCGTATTGTTTTTTTCGTGTTTATTGGACCGGTTAAGTCGATGGCCGCCTGTTTATAATCATAACTGCCATATCTGATGGAAGCTCCATAGCGGGGAGTATATAAAGTCGGCTTGGTGATAAAATTAATTATACCACCAGGTTCTACGGCTCCATAAAGAACGGATGCAGGTCCTTTTAGTATTTCGATGCGTTCGATACTTGAAAGAGCATCATTTGAGAATTTGAGATAACGTACTCCATTTCTGAAATAATTGCGGGAGTTTGTTATAGAAAAGCCACGGGAAGAAAATACCTCGTTAATGTTACCGGCTTCACCAGAAGCTCCTCCTTTGACACCACCCAGATTTCGTACTACTTCTGTCATGGTGGTTGCCTGCTGGTCTTCAATTAATTTTCTTGTTACAATACCAACCGATCCCGGTATCTCCAGCACCGGAATTTCCATGCGGGTTGCAGAAAAGGCGATATCAGAATTGTAGCTTTGGGGTTTGGCTCCTGTAATATCTACCTCGGGAAGGCTTAATGATTTATATGACAGCTGAATATCCAATCTGTAATCCTGTTCGCCATCAGGAATGTCGCGGACAGCGGAAACGGTATTGTAACTGTTGGTTATCAATACATGATTTTTTGAGTCTTCTAAATTTATGGAGTAGTAGCCATTGTCATCTGTAATCGTTCTCAACTCCGACCCTTTGATGAAAATTACAATGTTTTCTAACGCCTTATTGTTTTCATCAACAATATAACCACTAACCATTCTGTTAGTTTGTGCAAAGGTACAAATGGGAATAAATAAAATAAACAGAAACAGCCATATTAAAAATGGAGTTCTGCAACGAGTAAATGATGTAACCATAATAATTATTATTAATATTGAAAAAATAACAAAAATTACAGCTAAACAATTGAAAATTTAGTACAAAAGATAAAAGAAAAATTAGAATTTTTCCATTGGTCATATCTTTCAGCTATATTCCACGTTAGCCTTAGAAAAAAGATTTTGGCAGGTCTTCTGACTTACTCCATCTTTAAACGTTCCTTCCCATTCATTGATGAACAGTGGATGTATTTGTTGTTCAAAGACTTTTGTGGAGAATACAGCAGCGGGTCTGCTCAGGATTCACACCTGATTCCCTTTTAATCATATTCATAGAGTCTATTTTATATGAACCAAAAATCGCAGCAAATATAAATATATTTTTTAGAATAAAAGTAATACCTGAATGCGCCTATCTTTCGGGGACAGAGTGGGGAAATTTTGTTTTCAACTATTCATTCCCTTTCCCCCATCTGAATCCGATACAATCAAGTAGATGGATACGTTCGTTACTGAGCTTGCCTTTTCTTTTCAAATAAGCCATTCTCATCCACCATGAATACAGAGACTCTTCCTGGGGATCTCCGGATTTCGCCTTAGGGTATCGTTTGTTGTTTGTTGTGAACTCACAAAAATGATGATATCTCTCGATCCATATCCTGTTGGTATTTTCCGGTGAGCGTCTGTTATTCTCCTGGCTATTGGTCCAGTCGAAACCTAAATTACTCAATTTTTTGATCTGTCCGGGAGAAAGCGTTACACTTGTATCCGTTCGGTTTTTATAGGCTCTCATTTTACTACACCACTTCGCCAGTCTCGACTCTTCCGGATCTCTGGTATGGGCAGGCCATTGACCGGTACGGGCATAATAATCCTTGACCAGGTTGAACGATTCTTTCCATGTTCTTCTTTTGTTGTTTGAACTCCAATGGAAACCGATATCATCCAACAGTTTGATATGTTCTTTATTTTGTTTGCTTTTGGGGGTGTTTTTTCTGGTAATCCGTTGTGACAGGCACCAGTTGACAAGTCTGATTTCTTCCGGTTCTGAAGCATTGACGGAAGGCCATCGTTTTTCTTTTTCCACAAAGTCTTTCAACATCTCATAATTAGCCATCCACCGTTCTGTCTTTTTTTGAGCCTTATCCGCATCGATTCTATCAATTAATTGAATCTGCTTTTCTGTAAGTTTCTCCGGAGAATGGTTCCTGATAAATCTGCATCTGGTAATCCACTCACCTAGATGCCGCTCTTTTACCTTTTGCGACGAAGGTGCAGGCCATCTGTTGTTTTTTTCGTAGAAAGCAATAACCGCATACTGCTTGGTACTTCTTTTCTTTCTTCTTCTTTTCATATACTAGCGACTCTATATCTCCTTTGTCTATTGTGTATTATATAACCGAATGTTTTTATTATCCTCAAAGATATTCAAATATTTGGTTTCTAATAATCTCCGTTTGATATAATGTTATTTTACCTCTGTTTTCTATATGTTTTATAGGAGATATTTACGTCTGTTTTCAAAATATCGGATTTCTGTAGATATAAATTATTGATAGAAAAAATCCCCCAACAGTAAGCTCACGAATGAAGAGATTACAGTTGGGGGATTAAATATCTCAGATAGGATTACTTAATTCTGTTCTTTCAGGATCACATCGTGTGCACCACCTTCTACGATACTCGTTGAAGATACCAGCGTGATCTTGGCATTTTTCTGTAAGGCGGGGATTGCGATAGCACCGCAACTACACATGGTAGCTTTGATCTTGCCTAATGTCAGATTCAGATTGTCTTTCATTTTACCGGCATAAGGAACATAGCTGTCTACACCTTCTTCAAACTTCAGCGAGGCACTTCCTCCCATGTCGTAACGTTGCCAGTTTTGGGCACGGTTTGAACCTTCACCCCAATATTCTTTTACGAAGTTGTTTCCGATACGCAGTTTCTTTGTAGGAGATTCGTCGAAACGGGCAAAATAACGTCCCATCATCAGAAAGTCAGCTCCCATTGCCAATGCAAGTACCATGTGATAATCGTGCACCAAACCACCGTCGCTGCAAATAGGAACATAAATACCTGTCTGTTCTTTATATTCGTCGCGGGCCTGAGCTACATCGATCAAAGCGGTAGCTTGTCCGCGTCCGATTCCTTTTTGTTCGCGTGTAATACAGATGGAACCGCCACCGATCCCGACTTTGATAAAGTCAGCTCCGGCTTTTACCAGATATAAGAAACCATCTCTGTCCACCACGTTTCCGGCTCCGACTTTTACTTTGTCACCATATTCTTTCTTGATCCACTGTAATGTCTCGTATTGCCATTCCGAATAACCATCTGATGAGTCGATACATAATACATCTACACCGGCTTCAACCAGGGCAGGAACGCGTTCCGTATAGTCACGGGTATTGATACCGGCACCGACCAGTAATTTTTTGTCAGCTCCGGAAATTTCGTTCGGATTTTCGCGATGGCTGTCATAATCCTTACGGAATACAAAATAGGCCAGGTTCTGGTCCTTGTCTATGATCGGAAGTGTATTCAGTTTATGATCCCAGATGATCTGGTTGGCTTCTTTTAGCGTGATGCCGACTTCTCCGACGATCAGTTTTGCGAAAGGTGTCATGAACTCTTTTACTTTTGTGGAAGGATCGTCTTTTTCGATGCGATAGTCGCGGCTGGTAACCAATCCCAGCAGTTTACCGTTAGGAGTTCCGTCATCAGTGATACCGATGGTGGAGTGTTCTGTTTTGTTGACCAGATCGATCACGTCAGCCAGCGTGTTTTCCGGTGTCAGGTTGGAGTCGCTGGTCACGAAACCAGCTTTAAATTTCTTTACTCTTCTAACCATTTCAGCCTGGCTCTCGATCGGTTGTGAACCGAAAATGAAAGAAAGACCACCGTTGCGGGCCAGTTCGATTGCCAGTTCCGGACCGGATACCGATTGCATGATTGCCGATACGAACGGGATATTTAATTCGATAGATGACTTATCGCCAACATTGTGTTTGACAAGCGAAGTTTTTAAAGAAACGTTTGTAGGCACACATTGTTTTGTAGTCAGACCGGGAATAAGAAGGTATTCTCCGAAGGTTCTAGATACATCGTTTAAGTAAACTGCCATATGATTATATATTTACTGGATGAATTTTTGTGCAAAAGTACTGAATTCTGTTCAGATATGTTTTATTTATGATCATTTTTCATATGAATAAAAAAGGCTGTTACCGGACAAAAGGCATTGCCGGAACTTTTTCAACGGCTGAAATGTTATATATGTGAATTAAAGAGGAGGAATATTTATGAAAATGGTAGTAGATAAGGCGAACTCTCGCGGATATGCAAACCACGGATGGCTTAAAACATATCATACATTTAGTTTTGCCAATTATTACAACCCCAAAAGAGTACATTTCGGAAAGTTGCGTGTATTGAATGATGATACGGTAGCACCGCGTGAAGGTTTTGATACACACCCACATAAGAATATGGAAGTTATCTCTATTCCGTTGAATGGTTATTTGCGGCATGGCGATAGTATACAGAACAGCGAAACGATCACTCCGGGAGATATACAGGTGATGAGTGCCGGTACAGGCATTTTCCATAGCGAGTTTAATGATAGTGCCGAGCAGCAGCTTGAATTTCTGCAGATTTGGGTTTTCCCGCGTGAAGAGAATACCAAACCGAAGTACAACAATTATGATGTACGTCCTTTGTTGAAAAAGAATGAGTTATCTTTGATCCTTTCGCCTGATGGTGCAACTCCGGCTGCGATCAATCAGGATGCCTGGTTCTCGTTGGGAACACTGGATGCCGGACAGATTAAAGAGTATAAATTTCATAAGAAAGGAACAGGTGTTTATCTTTTCGTTATTGAAGGGGAAGTGGAGGTGAACAACACGACCTTATCCAAACGGGATGGTGCCGGTTTCTATGATACCGACAGTATAACGATAGAAGTTCTGAAGGATGCGAAAATCTTATTGATGGAAGTTCCGATGAATTGAATTTTAGATCTTTTGGTTAATATAAATATGAAGGAGGTATGTTTTGATGGCATACCTCCTTCTGTTTTTTTAGTATTCTCTGTCAGACAGGAAATCGATCATTCGTAGAATTGCACGGCTGCAGGCCGGGCAGAAAGGAGCATAATCGCGCATCATACAATGATCCATCGGGCGGTAAATACCTTTGGAAATATAACCGCCTCCTTCAAATACACCGGGTTTATCTTTGTGTGCAGCGTCCAGTGGTGTTGGAATAGGAGTATTGGCAGGTAAAAGATCTTTCCATTTACTGTCGAAGTCAACCAGTGTCGTTATATTGGGTTCCCAGGGCTCATATTTCAGATTATAGAAATCCTGATAGGCGACTTCGGAAGAGAAATATTCGTCGGCCAGTCCGGCAAAACTATGTCCGAATTCATGGACAAAAACATGTTGTGTTTTTTCATTATCGGCAGTTCCCATAGCGTAGAAATTATACATGCCACCACCACCATATGTATCGGTGTTAACCAGCAGAAATATGGCATCGCAGGGTACATTCCATACTGCATCGCGGATCGGTTTCATATCCGGTGTTGTCAGGTAACGGTCGACTCCAAAGGTGTAATATCCGGAATTTAAAGCCGTGTTCTTATATATGCCTTTACCTGAAATATCAGTCCCTTTATCTTCTGAGATTAGATTCACAGCCCATATATTGAAATCCTTACGTCGTGTAGTATAAGGAGGCGTCTGAAACAATGACTCCGTAAATTTCTTTGCATCGGCAACAAATTTATCCTGATCGTCTGCCGTATAACCTTCTGCAATGAAAACCAGATCGACTTTTTCATTCGGATTTCCTTCATATTGAATTTGAGTTACTTTATTTTCTTTTAGTTTTCCCCGGTCAATGAAAATACTGGTCGGGTCGATATCCATTTTTAACAGAGGGTGAAATTGCATATCCGCTTTGTCACGTGCTGTAATCTCAACAACGACTGTTGTCTTAGGATAGGGAACCGAGATACTGTTCGTCCACGATTGTGTTTCTGTTTTGGCCTGTTCTGTGGTACGCCATTCTTCAAAAAGCGTATTGAAACCGCGTGAGTAGATCAATTCATTGGTTGATTTATCATATATGTTGATGTAATATCCGCCATAATTGAATTTGTCGATCCGGTTTTTAACAGGACCTCCCCATACCGGTTCTTCTCGTAATTGCTGTATAGCTGCGGCCTGAAATTGGGTATTTCCGCTTAAAGCGAAATCAATTCGTAGGCTTTTGGTTGTGAAGTATTTGTCGAACTCGTTTTGTGCCAGGCAAGTAAGGCTGCAAAAACAGGCAATTAGAAACAGGGAAATTTGTGTTCTCATATTTTTGTGTTTTATCAGGTGTGATTTGTACGCACAAATATAGTAATTTTGTCTTTCTAAATCTCAAGGATATGTTTACGGAAATAAGAAGAAAGGATAGAATTCTTGAAAATGAATTAGCTTATCGGCTCTTGGAAAGTGGAGAATATGGATTTCTTGCTATGGAGGGAGTGAATGGCTATGGTTATGGTATACCGATCAGCTATGTGCTGAACGATGATAAGTGTATCTATTTTCATTGTGCCCCGGAAGGATATAAACTGGAATGTCTGAAACAAAACCCGAAAGTCAGTTTTAGTGTAGTTGGAGAAACCCGTGTTATTCCCGAACAGTTTACGACTGCTTATGAATCTGCTATTGCTTTCGGTACAATTCATATGGATCTGCCGGTAGAAGAGAGAATGCTTGCCCTGCGTCTGCTGGCAAAGAAATATTGTTCCGGATTTGAGGTTGTCGGAGAAAAATATATTGCCGGATCATTTAAGCGGACTAATGTCCTGCGTCTGGATATTGAGCATATTTCCGGAAAATGTAAACGCATCAAATAACAGGATGAATATAAATAATTAATCCCGGGAAAACTTCCCGGGATTAACCCTCTCTTAGTTATGACGGGATCTCTTGTGCCATCTCACGGCATATCCCTTATCGCCTTTTTGCTATTGACTAATTATATCCCTATTTTTTATAACATTACATGATTCTGTAACAAAGTTCGCTTATTCATTTTCCTTAGCCAAACTTATCCGATGGATAATATCTATGATGCGATAGACTGCGTTTATGGTAATTGTTATTTTTCTCTGATAAAATATTTTTATGTTTAAATAGTCTTTGATTTATAAAGTTTGCTTTTCTTTGTAGATTGATTTAAATCTAAATAGCGATGGGAAATTCATTGGTCGAACAGCAGTTGATAACAAATTTCTTTAACTACTATCCTCAGGGCGGAGCTTTGTATGATGGTGATGGTTTGTTAATCGCTTTAAATAAGGCAATGTGTGAGAAGTTTGCTATAACAGATATTTCTGATTTTCTCCTGAGCAATTTATTTGAAACGACTTTTCTTTCAGATATTCAAAAAACTTATCTACGGAATGGGAGTGTGGTCAGTCACAATTTGCCTCTCGGGTTTTCTATCATTCCCGGGTTCAATGAAGAAGGAGGAATTATAGGATATACACTGTTACTTACAGACCCGGCCTCTAAAGAATGGGATGTTATGTCGTATGACCAGAAAATGCGGGAACTGGCTGATATCTCCGAAAAGGTAGCCGAATCGATTCCGGATACGATACTGTTAGTGAATGAAGAACTTGTTGTAGAGCGGATCATCGCTTATGCGACAGAGACTTGTATCACTCCCGAAGCTATTAATCACCGTATAGATGATTTGCCAGGTTTTACCTACCCCGATGAAACGAAGAGGAATATGACGAAGATTGTACAAAAATGCCTGGATACATCGGAAATAATCAATGTGGATATGTCGATTCCCGGGCATAATACTCCGGTAGTCTATTTTAAGATAAGAATGGTTCCGTTGCATCATAAATATGTGGTGGTCTATATTCGCAACGTGTCTGAGCAGGTAGAAAGGGAAAAAGAAAATAAGGCTCTGAACGGTAAACTGACGGAGAGTCGTACTATGATGGAATTAGCATTGAAGAATAGCCACATAACCACCTACTCTTTTAATTTTCATCGTTTTCAGACCTGTGATAAAGAGCATTGTAACCATTGTTTTCAGTTTTATGGTGCCAGTAATTACCTGTTGGAAAGGAATAAATATATCTGCCGTGCTCTGTCCAGTCTCCGTCATCCCGATGACAGGGAAGATTTTTTTCTTTTGTTCAATGAGATAAGAAACAGGAATTTATTGGAGTTGGCCGTTAATTTCCGTTTGAAGAACGATGACGGGGAATACCGGAATTACGAGGTGATCGGGAGAGCACTCGAACATGATGAGAACGAACGTGTAAATTTGATTGTAGGTTGCATGGTCGATAATCAGAAATATATTGAATATGAACGAACCTTGATAGATGCCAAGGAGAAAGCTGAAAATGCCGACCAGTTGAAATCTGCGTTTTTAGCCAATATGACACATGAGATCCGTACCCCGTTAAATGCTATAGTGGGATTCTCCGATCTGTTGTCTATTGAAACCGATCCGGAAATAAGGGAGACTTATATAAGTCTCATCAAATCGAATAATGAATTGTTATTACGTTTGATAAACGATGTGCTGGATATTTCAAAAATAGAATCAGGCATGCTCTCGTTTGCTTATGTAGATATTTACTTGCCTTCTACCATGAGAGATATGTACAATGTGATGCAGCTGCGGATGCCGGAAAATGTGGAATTGATACTGGATCCTTGTGCTGATATCACTATGAGGACGGATAAGAGCCGGTTGGTACAAATCCTTAGTAATTTGCTGACGAATGCGATAAAACATACCTCTGTCGGGACTATTCGCTTTGGTTATAAATTGGAGGACGGCTATGTTCACTTTTATGTATCCGATACCGGTACAGGTATTCCGGAAAAGGAATTGGATCATATTTTTGGCCGTTTCGTGCAGTTGAAAGGGGCTAGCAATGGTATTGGATTAGGGCTTGCTATCTGTAAAGGACTGGTAAATAAGATGGGAGGCGAAATGTCCGTATCTTCCAGGCTCAGAGAGGGTGCCACTTTCCGTTTTACATTGCCTTTGGCTAATACTCTTTCATAAATTCCGACGGTGTTTTCCCATATTGTTTCTGGAAACAGGTAGAGAAATAAGCCGGAGAAGAAAATCCAGTCTGGAATGCAATTTCATTGATGCGGCTTTCTCCCTTCTCCATAAGTTGGACAGCCTTCTTCAGTCGGGTTACTTTTATAAAGTCGACCGGAGATAACCCTGACAATCCTTTTACTTTCCGGTACAGGCTGGAGGTACTCATCCCCATTTCCGTTGCCAGCATTTCTACATTCATGGCTTCGTTGGTGATATGTTCTTCCAGATATGTATTAAGTTTCCGCAGGAAAAGATCATCGACTGTGGAAACAGCCAATGTTGTTGCCGGGGTGGATGGAGTTTCTTTGTAAGTTCTGGTCAACATCTCCCGGCTTTTCAGCAAGTTTGCGACCTGGGCAACCAGCAACTCGATCGAAAAGGGTTTTTCCATATATGCATCGGCTCCATTGTTCAACCCTTTTAGCCTGGATTGCAGATTGTGTTGAGCTGTCAGCAGGAGGAAAGGAATATGGCTGTAGTTGACATCATTCTTTACCTCATTACATAGTTCAAACCCATCCATAACAGGCATCATTACATCACTGATGATCAGGTTTACCGTATGATCTTTTAAAATTGTAACCGCTTCTTTTCCGTTAGCGGCTTCCCGGATCCGGTATGTCTCTGCCAACTCTTTGGCAATGAACCGACGCATATCTTCCTGGTCTTCCACTATCAGGATTACCGGCTTTTCATTATCAGCGTCGCAGGTATTATCTGTGACCGTATTTTCTGTGTTTTTGTCGAATGTTAATAAATAGCAGTCTTCCTGCTCTTTAGGTAAGATAAGTGTAAACCTGTTCATTCCTTCCGGAGTCTGCGTATAATTTAGAGTACCTTTATGAAATTCAGCCAGTGAACGCGCCAGCGAAAGTCCGATACCGCTTCCTTGCTGATGTTCCGTTTCTTTCAGACGGTAGAAAGGGGTAAATATATTTTCTTTTTCGCTATCGGGGATAAGCATACCGTCATTAGTGACGGAAATGATAAACTCATTCCTGTCCTTCTGTATTTGCAGTTGCAGGGCGAGGTACTTGTCTGAATATTTTATAGCATTGGTCAGCAAGTTGTTCATTATTTTGGAGAAAGCTTCCCGGTCGATAAAGGCGGAGAATGTTTCTTCAGGTATCTCGCAGACAAATGTTTTATTATCATGTTCCATAACCGGAAGGAATGGTTGCAGGATCGTTTGAAGCCAGAGAGTAACATCTGTATTTACATAATTCAGCTTGAATCCCCGGCTTTCCGTTTTCCGGAAGTCGAGTAACTGGTTACTTAAGTTTAATAGCTGTTGTGTGTTTTTTTCAATAATTTGAAGGTTCTCCCTGGTAGAAGGAGTACCGTCGTTCGATTTGATGATCTTTTCCAAAGGAGCTTTGATCAATGTGAGTGGTGTCCGTATCTCGTGAGTGATAAAGGTAAAGAACTGTATTTTGGCATCGTATAGTTCTTTTTCCTTTTTGCTTTCGAATAAATCCTGGTTTATACGGTGTTTTTCTTCCAGTTTTGCTTTTTTGTAATTATAGAAGAGTACTATGCAGATACAAATGATCAGGATGTAAACCAGAAATGCCCATCCGGTAGCCCAGAAAGGCGGGGTAATGATGATCTGTAACGACTGCTCATTATTCTGCCATATACCGCTGCTATTGGTCGATTTCACTTTGAAGGTGTATTCTCCGGGAGAGAGGTTGGCGAAAGTGACATTTTTATTCTGATTCATATAGATCCAGTCTTTATCGACGCCTTCCAGCTTATAGGCATAACGGATCGCATCCGGCGAAGTATAACTGAGAGCTATATACGACAAGGTAAATGTCGAAGCATCGTAAGGTAACTTTAAAACGTCCCTGTTTTCGATGGAAGAAGTAGTGAAATTATATCCTTTTGCTTCATTTTCGGGAAGGTCGATCCCGGTAATATACATGGGAGGGGTGAATGTGTCTTCTTTGAACCGGGATGGGTTGAATGACAACATTCCATTGATAGTTCCCATATAGATCGTTCCGTCGGGTGACTGATAGGAAGAACTGTAGTTGAATTGTGTTTCATGCAACCCGTCTGTATAGGTGAAGGTTTTCATTACGTATGTTTCCGGATTGAACCTGACCAGGCCGTTCGCTGTGGATAACCAGAAATTGTGGGAATCGTCTTCAACGATCCGGTAGATGATATTACTGGGTAACCCGTCTTCTGCTGTGATCCGGTTGAACGATTTTGTTTCCCGGTTGAACAGGGATAATCCGTTAACAGTGGTAACCCATATCCGGCCTTTTGAATCTTCAAAGACTGACGTCGTGTTATTGCTGCCGATACTCTGTAATTTGTTGGCATCGGCCGTGTATTGTTCTACCTTATTTTCTTCACGCAGGTAGTGATAAATACCGTTGGATGTTGCAGACCATATATCTCCGCGGCTATCTTCATATATCTGCCTGATCAGGGTGTAAATATTATTCCATTGCGTAAAACTTTCAGTCTGCCTGTCGTAAGACAATACCCCGCTGCCGGTACCTACCAGAAATTCATTATTCTTTGTTTTGCAGAAACAAAGGACAAAATTATTGTTCAGGGCATTGTGGGTATTTTCGCGTGAATAATGTTTGATGATCTTTCCGGATGGAATATCCAATACGTCGATCCCTTTATTGAACGTGCCTACCCATAACTGGTTACCGTCAGCCAGTAACCCGTGTATATTGGTCGCCGACAGAAGATGTTTCGGATTGTTGTATGAGTAGTTTGTTATTTGTCCGTTTTGAGGATTGTAGCAGTTTATACCGTTATCTTCTGTTCCCAGCCATAGATTGCCATATTGGTCGGGTACGATTTCGCGGATTGCGTTACCGAGTAACTGGGGATGTGTTTTTCCTCCGATAAAATAGTTGAACCGGTTATATTCTTTGGGCAGATAACTGATCCCGCCAAAAAAGGAACCTGCCCACATGCCTCCTTCGCGGTCCCGGGTTACGGAGTAAATAGCATTGTCAGCAATGGCATATTCGTTCGTCAGGGATTTTCGCAGATTGGTTACTGTCTGATCCAGTATATTATAAATGTAGATGCCTGATTCAGATGCAATCCAGTAGGTTGTCGTACTATACGGAGTGATGGCACGAACCTGTATTTCGGGAATAATATTCACTACACTCCGGTCCTGATATTTGTAAAGCAGAAGTCCGCCCTGATTGGTCCCGGCCAAGATACCCAGGTCTGGGATCTGGCATATTGCTTGTATAACGATCTGGCTATCGATCTGCATTTCATTCAGAAGAGGAAGTCTCTGAAAGTTATCGGTCTCGGATTTATACATATATAAAGATTGCCGGTCAGAGAAAAGAGGTTCTCCATCGTTCATTAATGTGATAATGGCCGGATAGAAATTGTTTTCAGCCGGATAAGTCCGGGAAGTGTTATCCGACGGGTTGTACCGGACGATCCGGTTATAACCGATAAACCACAGACTGTGGTTTTTGTCTTCTGTTACAGCGGAAAAAGATTCCGGTTCGTTTTGCCCGGGTGACAGCTGGAATGCATGAAAGGTATCTGTTTTGTAATCATAATAACAGGTTCCACCGGCGGTAAAAACCCATATCTTTCCATCTGAACTTTCAAAAAGATTCAGGATATGGTCGTTCGGCAAGCTATTCGGATTATATGAATTATGTCTGTAGATTTTAAATGTATGCCCGTCGAAACGATTCAGTCCGTCTTCCGTACCAAACCACATGAAACCCCGCAGGTCCTGCAGTGAGCAATACACCGTATTATGCGATAATCCGTGCTTATTGTTGTAATGTCTGAAATGAGGGTTATTGGCAACTCCCGGCAAGCATTCCAACAATAGCCAAACATAGAAGATCAGCAGCGGTATTCTTTTCATATCGAATAGTGATAGTGTTTCTCGAAGACAAAGCTAATAAATAAAAAAGAGAAATAAACCAATAAAGATCATTCTGAATGATTATTGAAAGCTTATGCAGGAAAATTGAAAGTCCTTATACCTGAAAAACAGTTCCTTTGCAATCATAAAAAACTACGTGCCATGAAGAAATATACCTTATTATTATATATGGTGACTGCCGGTTTATTGTGTTCCTGCAGCCAGCAAAGTAAATATTTCCAGCCGGAAAAGATCAACGAGCTGAGAGCTCCGGCTTATCCTTTGGTAACCATCGATCCTTATACGAGTGCCTGGTCATTTACGGATCAATTGAATGAAGATAATGTACGGCACTGGACCGGGAAGCCTTTCCCTTTGGTCGGAGCATTGCGGGTAGATGGTAAAAGTTATCGTTTTATGGGGGTAGAAGAGACACCGATGAAGTCTGTTTTACCTACGGCAGGAGCTGAGAAATGGGCCGCCTCTTACACAGAAAAGGAACCGGCAGGAAAGTGGAACCAACCGGATTTTAATGACGCTGCCTGGGAAAAAGGCCTGGCTGCTTTCGGAACTCCCGGGATGCCGAACCTTTCTACCGAGTGGAACAGTAAGGATATATGGGTCAGACGCACCTTTGACCTGTCTCAGGATTATGCTGATGAAACCGTCATTCTCGATTACTCGCACGATGATATCTTTGAATTGTATATCAATGGGATCGAGGTCGTAAAAACGGATTATTCATGGAAAAACAATGTATTGAAAGAATTACCGACCAATGTAAAAGCTACCCTTAAGCCGGGTAAAAACGTAATTGCTGCCCATTGCCATAATCGCGTGGGTGGCGGTTTCGTTGATTTTGGTTTGTTTGTGAAAGATAAAGTAAAGGATGTATTCGATACTCCGGCTTTTCAGAAATCAGTCAATGTGTTGCCGACACAAACTTATTATACGTTTGAGTGTGGTCCGGTACAATTGGATTTGATTTTTACTTCTCCTCTATTGCAGGATGACCTTCAACTGATGTCTACTCCTGTAAACTATATCTCTTATCAGGTAAAACCTTTGGATGGCAAAGCACACGATGTGCAGATCTATATGGATGCTACTCCGCTTTGGGCAATGAACCTGCCGGGACAGGAAATGGACTTGTCTGTGTACCTGGGAGGTCCGGATAAGATAACGTATGCAAAAGTCGGAACTGTGGAACAGCCCGTTTTACAGAAAAAAGGCGATGATGTCCGTATCGACTGGGGATATTTCTATCTGGCATCGGATGTTAAACCGGAACGTGCTATTTCTATGGGAGAATATCATAAGATAAAGAAACTGTTTGCCGATAGAGGCTCTGTTTCATTGATGGGAGTTCCTAATTCGGAAATATCCGGAACAGAACCGGTAGTTGCCTATAGTGAGGATTTGGGTAAAGTTTCTTCTTCCGCTGACGGTTTCCTTATGATCGGTTATGACGATCTGTATTCGATACAGTATTTTAAGGATAACCGGATGGGGTATTGGAAACAGAACGGAAAGGTCGATATGATACAGGCTTTAGCCAAAGCAGGTAAAGAATATAATAAAGTAATGGAGCGCTGCCGTGCTTTTGATGTCGGGTTGATGAACGATGCAGAAAATGCCGGAGGTCAGAAATATGCCGCTCTTTGTGCATTGGCCTACCGTCAGGCAATAGCTGCACATAAACTGGTAAATGATAAGGACGGTAACCTGTTGTTCCTTTCCAAAGAGAATTTCAGCAACGGTTCGATCGGGACGGTCGATATCACTTATCCTTCTGCTCCTTTGTTTTTGATTTATAACCCTGATCTATTGAAGGGTATGATGAATCCGATTTTTTATTATAGTGAGAGCGGACAGTGGAATAAACCTTTTGCCGCCCATGACGTAGGTACTTATCCGATCGCAAACGGTCAGACTTATGGCGGTGATATGCCAGTGGAGGAAACCGGTAATATGCTGATACTAACGACAGCCATAGCCCAGCGGGAAGGAAATGCCGAATACGCGAAGAAACATTGGGATGTGTTGACTACCTGGGCGAATTATTTATTGAAGGAAGGGCTGGATCCCGAGAACCAGCTTTGTACGGATGACTTTGCCGGTCATTTTGCCCATAACGCCAACCTCTCTATCAAAGCGATTATGGGAATAGCCGGATACGGAAAACTGGCCGGCATGCTGGGCGATCAGGTTACTGCCGACAAATATATGGCTGCTGCTAAGGATATGGCCATTAAGTGGGTTGTTATGGCAGACGACGGCGATCATTACCGGTTGACATTTGACCAGCCGGGAACCTGGAGCCAGAAATACAATCTGGTGTGGGATAAATTGTTGGGATTAAACATCTTCCCGGATGAAGTGGCTGATCGGGAAATAGCCTATTATCTGACCCGGCAAAATACATACGGTCTGCCGCTGGATAGTCGTAAAACTTATACGAAATCGGATTGGATCATCTGGTCTGCCTGTCTGGCAAAAGACAGGAATACATTCGACCGGCTTGTCTCTCCGGTGTATAAATATGCCGGTGAAACAACCACCCGTATGCCGCTTAGCGACTGGCATGAAACAACGGACGGTAACTCTGTCGGTTTCCGTGCCCGTTCGGTTGTCGGTGGTTATTTTATGAAGATGCTTGAAAATAAGATGAATAAAAACAAATAAACGAAATAGTAACTTTAATATTCACGAACATGAAAAAAACATTATTGGTATGTTGTGCTTTGGCACTAACCGTGTGTGCCCAGGCCCAATGGAAGCCGGCAGGTGACAAGATCAAGACGAAATGGGCGGAACAGATCAACCCTAAAAATGTATTGCCCGAGTATCCCCGTCCGCAACTGGAACGTACGGATTGGGTAAATCTGAACGGAGAGTGGGAATATGCTATTAAACCGAAGGGAGAGGTCGAACCGCAGGCGTTTGACGGGAATATCCTGGTTCCTTTTGCCATAGAATCATCTCTGTCGGGTGTTCAGAAAGAAGTGGGAGATGCCAATGAGCTGTGGTATAAACGGACTTTTTCGGTACCGGCTAACTGGAAGAATAGAGATATTGTACTTAATTTCGGTGCTGTGGACTGGAAAGCGGATGTATTTATCAATGATGTCCTGATCGGTTCCCACCAGGGAGGCTTTACCCCGTTCTCATTCAATATCACTCCTTATCTGAACGGAAAGAGTAACCAGAAATTGGTTGTCCGTGTCTGGGACCCGAGTGACAAAGGATACCAACCGAGAGGTAAACAGACTTCTAATCCGGAAGGTATCTGGTATACTCCGGTAACAGGTATCTGGCAGACTGTATGGATCGAACCGGTAGCTACTAATCATATTACTTCCGTTAAATCGATTCCGAACATTGACAATGGAACGATGAATGTAACGGTCGGTACTTCTATGCCTTGTAATACCTCTATTGTTGAGGTTAAGCTGATGGACAAGGGCCAGGTGGTTGCTTCTGCGAAAGGTATCCAGGGGAAAGAACTTCGTTTGGCCGTACAGAATCCGACTCTTTGGGATACAACCAATCCGTATCTGTATGACATGAAAGTATCTTTGGTTAAAGATGGTAAAGTACTGGATGATGTAAAATCATACACTGCTTTCCGTAAGATTTCTGCTAAGAGAGATGCAAACGGCGTTATGCGTATGCAGCTGAACAATAAGAATTTATTCCATTATGGTCCGCTAGATCAGGGATGGTGGCCTGACGGCTTATATACTGCTCCGACCGATGAGGCATTGCTTTATGATATCATCAAAACAAAAGAATGGGGATTCAATATGATCCGTAAACACGTAAAAGTAGAACCGTCACGTTGGTATTATCATTGCGATAAAGAAGGTATCCTGGTTTGGCAGGATATGCCGAGCGGTGATATGGGTAATCAGTGGGCTCCTCATACTTATAACGGCGGAACAGATAAGGAGCGTTCTTCCGCTTCGATCGCAAACTATTATCAGGAATGGAAAGAGATCATGGACCTGTGCGTTTCTCACCCTTCTGTAGTCGTATGGGTTCCTTTCAATGAAGCATGGGGACAATTCGATACTGAAAAAGTAGCTGAATGGACAAAGAATTACGATCCTTCCCGTCTGGTAAATCCGGCTAGTGGAGGTAACCACCGTGCCTGCGGAGATATTCTCGACCTGCACAACTATCCGGGTCCGAACATGTTCCTGTATGATCCGCAGCGGGTAACAGTATTGGGAGAATACGGTGGTATCGGTTTGCCTTTGGAAAACCATTTATGGTGGAATAAACGTAACTGGGGATATGTTCAGTTCAAGAACAGCGATGAGGTTACTGCCGAATATGTAAAATATGCTAATGAACTGAAAGATATGGTAGACCGTGGTTTCTCTGCAGCCGTTTACACTCAGACCACAGATGTGGAAGGCGAAGTGAATGGTTTGATGACCTACGACCGCAAGGAGATCAAGATCAACGAAGCTGCCGTGAAGAAAGCGAACCAGGCGGTGATCAACCAGTTGTCAAAGTAAATATTTAACCAGAACAAGTAATATTTGTTTAGCAGATAGATTTTGTCCCTATGCCTCTTTTGCAGGTGTAGGGACATCTTGTGTAAATCAATTAAAATAAGTACATTTGCCGGATAAACGAATATGATAATGAAATATAATACAGAAGAAAAGAAATTGGCTATGCCCGAATACGGACGCAATATCCAGAATATGGTAGACTATTGTGTTGCAATAGAGGACAGGGAAGAACGCAAGCGTTGCGCCAATACAATAATCAACATCATGGGAAATATGTTTCCCCATCTGCGTGATGTGAACGACTTCAAACACATTTTATGGGATCATCTGGCTATCATGTCCGATTTTAAACTGGACATCGATTATCCTTATGAAATCGTGAAGAAAGAGAACCTGTATGCCCGTCCTCCGCGGATCCCGTATAACAATAACCGTATCCGTTACCGTCATTACGGGAGAACACTGGAACTGATGATCCGTAAGGCTACGGAGCTGGAACCGGGTGTTGAAAAAGATCAGCTCATCAAGTTGCTGGCAACCCAGATGAAGAAATCGTTCCTTACCTGGAACAAGGAGTCGGTAGACGACCGTAAGATATTCAAAGACCTCGATGAATTGTCGGAAGGACAGATCGTGTTGAGCGAAGAGGTACATAAACTGACGGAAAGCCGCGATATCCTGGCCCGGAATAATACGAACAAAAAGAATTATCCCCGTAAAAGCCGATGAGTTCATTTGTTATAGAAGGTGGTTATAAGTTATCCGGCGAGATCACTCCGCAAGGTGCCAAGAACGAGGCATTGGAAGTGATTTGTGCTGTTTTGCTGACTCCGGAGAAAGTAACGATCCATAATGTACCCGATATCCTGGATGTGAACAACCTCATTCAGCTTTTGCGTGACATGCAGGTGAAAGTGGAACATCCGGCAGCCGATACCTATACGTTCCAGGCTGATAATATCGATCTGGATTATCTGAATACGGATGATTTCCTGCGTAAAAGCGGATCGTTACGTGGTTCGGTCATGATCGTCGGACCGTTGGTTGCCCGCTTCGGCAAGGCATTGATCCCGAAACCGGGTGGCGACAAGATCGGACGCCGTCGTCTGGATACCCACTTTGTCGGTATACAGAAGCTCGGTGCCTGCTTTAGCTATGATGCCGAACGTCAGTTATACGAGATCGAAGCGAAGCGTCTCAAAGGAGCCTATATGCTACTGGACGAAGCTTCGGTAACCGGTACGGCCAATATCCTGATGGCTGCCGTGCTGGCAGAAGGTACTACCACCATTTATAACGCAGCCTGCGAACCCTATTTGCAACAGCTGTCATCCATGCTTAACCGGATGGGAGCTAATATATCCGGAGTAGGCTCGAACCTGCTAACCATTGAAGGTGTCGATTCTCTAGGAGGAACTACCCATACTATTTTGCCGGATATGATCGAAGTCGGCAGTTTTATCGGTATGGCAGCCATGACCGCTTCCGACATCACCATAAAAAATACCGGATATGAAATGTTGGGAATTATTCCCGAATCATTCCGCCGCCTGGGTATCACTGTCGAACAGATCGGCGACGATATCCATATCCCTACACACGATTCATACGAAATAGATACCTTTATCGACGGTTCTATCATGACCATTGCCGATGCTCCCTGGCCGGGACTAACTCCCGACTTGCTGAGTGTTCTCCTGGTCGTAGCTACACAATCCGTAGGCAGTGTGCTGATCCATCAGAAGATGTTTGAAAGCCGCCTGTTCTTTGTGGATAAGCTGATCGACATGGGAGCTCAGATTATTCTTTGTGATCCGCACCGTGCTACGGTGATCGGTTTGGGCAACCGCTTCAAATTGCGTGGTTCCAATATGGTTTCACCGGATATCCGTGCCGGCATAGCCTTGTTGATCGCTGCAATGAGTGCGGAAGGAACCAGCCATATCCATAATATCGATCAGATCGACCGCGGATATCAGAATATCGATAAACGTTTGAATAACATAGGAGCCCGTATTACCCGGCTCTGATATTTCCTGTTATGATAAGAAAAGAAGAAGTTTTTAAGATCGGGCAGTTTGCCAAACCTCACGGGATAAAGGGAGAGATCTCGCTGGTGACGAACTGCGACTTGTTTGATGATGTAGAAGACCCTTGTATCGTTTGTGAGATGGATGGTATCCTGGTCCCTTTCTTTATCGAGGAGTACCGTTATAAGACCGATACTGTCATGTTGGTAAAGCTGGAAAATATAAATGATGAGAAAGCTGCCCGTGAATTTACGAACCGTGAAGTCTTTTTCCCGCTGGAAGATGTGGATGAAGACGATCTGGTAGGCGATATGTCGTGGGACAGTTTTATCGGATATACTGTCATCGACGAGCAACACGGGGAACTGGGTAAGATCACTGATGTGGATGAAACGACAATCAACGTTCTTTTGCAGATCGACCATAAAGGCAACGAAATACTCCTTCCGGCTGCCGAAGAGTTGATAACGGCTGCAGATCATGAAAATAAAACACTCCGGGTTTCCGTTCCCGAAGGTCTGCTTGATTTATAATAACGTTAATTAGAGTAAACAATGCCCGTGTAGATACGGTTTTTGTTACTTTTGCGTTTTAACATAAAAACATGGCACGAAAACAACGAAAGAACAATAAGAAATCATTCTGGCACCGGATCAGGTTCAAATACAAGCTGTCTTTTTTCAATGAAACGACGCTGGAAGAAGTATGGTCTTTCCGTTTGTCGCAGCTCTCGGCTTTTCTTACGCTTGCCTTGTTTGCTTTTATGTTGGTGGGGATAACTTCGCTGATTATTATTAAAACACCGATACGAAATTATTTACCGGGTTACCTGGATGTAGAAATACGTAAGGAGATCATGCAGAATGCACTGCGTGCCGATTCACTGGAGCGGATGATGTCCATCCAGTCGCTTTATCTGGAAAATGTAGCCGGTATCTTGTCCGGTACGATCGAGCTGGATTCTATCCGTCAGATCGATTCCCTGGCCCATGTGGATGCAAACTACGAAATACCCCGCAGTAAGTCGGAAGAAAAGTTTGTCAAGAGTTTTGAGGAAGAAGAAAAATATAATCTGACGGTGCTGAATCCGAATCCGGTTCCTACAGACGGGATCTTTTTCTATAAACCTGTCAACGGCGTGGTATCTTCGCATTATGAAGCGGATGCCCGTCATTTCGGCGTTGACCTGGTGGCTGCTCCGAAAGAAAGCGTACTGGCGACATTGGACGGTACGGTGGTATTTACCGGATTTGATCCTAATTTCGGGAATGTGATTCAGTTGCAACATAAGAACGGATTCCTTTCCGTTTATAAACATAATGAATTATTGCTGAAAGAGATTGGCGACCACGTGGTAGCCGGCGAAGCGATTGCTTTGGTGGGAAACACGGGGAAACTGTCTACCGGCCCGCATCTCCATTTCGAGTTGTGGTATAAAGGTACTCCGGTCAATCCTGAAGAATATATAGCTTTTTAAATCGATGAAAAGAACTTTAGCCATATTAGGTTCTACCGGTTCGATCGGGACACAGGCCCTGGAAGTAGTCAGCGAACATGCCGACTTATTCGAAGTGTATGCCTTGACCGCCAATAACCAGGTAGATTTACTGATTAATCAGGCACGTAAATATATGCCCGAAGTGGTCGTAATTGCCAACGAACAGAAATATCCCGAGTTGAAAGAGGCTTTGGAAGATCTGCCGATCAAGGTATGGGCGGGTTCGGATGCGATTGCACAGGTGGTACAGTCGGAGCCGATCGATATGGTACTGACTGCCATGGTCGGATATTCCGGACTGAAACCGACGATTGCCGCTATCAAAGCAGGCAAGGCGATTGCGTTGGCCAATAAAGAAACGTTAGTGGTGGCGGGTGAACTGATCACTTCGCTGGCTACAGAGCATAAAGTACCGGTCCTGCCGGTCGATTCTGAACATTCTGCCATTTTCCAGTGTTTAGCGGGAGAGTGGGAGAATCAGGTGGAGAAGATTCTGCTTACTGCTTCCGGCGGACCGTTCCGTACGAAAACGATGGAAGAACTGGCTGGGGTAACCAAAGCCCAGGCTTTGAAACATCCGAACTGGAGTATGGGGGCAAAGATCACGATCGATTCGGCTTCCATGATGAATAAAGGCTTTGAAATGATCGAAGCCAAATGGCTGTTTGGCGTAACACCAGAACAGATACAGATCGTGGTGCACCCGCAATCGGTCATTCATTCGATGGTGCAGTTTGAAGACGGCGCTGTGATGGCCCAGTTGGGTATTCCGGATATGAAGTTACCTATCAGTTACGCATTCTCTTATCCGAAGCGTTTGAAGAGTAAAGCACCCCGGTTGGATTTCAACCAGTATTCCACGTTGACATTCGAAGAACCCGACATGAAGCGTTTCCGCAACCTGGCATTTGCATTCGATGCGATCCGTACGGGAGGAAATATGCCGTGTATTTTGAATGCAGCCAACGAGATAGTGGTAGCAGCCTTTCTACGGGATGAGATCGGATTCCTGCAAATGAGCGATGTGATTGAAAAGACGATGGAGAAATCTTCTTTCATAGCAACACCTACTTATGAGGATTATGTGGCAACAGATACCGAAGCACGGCAGATGGCGGCAGCGGTTATGAAAACAATATAAATTAATACAGACAGACAAATAGATGGAGACATTTTTAATTAGGGCGTTACAGCTCATCCTGAGCTTATCGATATTGGTCCTTGTGCATGAGTTCGGACATTTTATTTTTGCCCGCATTTTCAAGGTCCGGGTAGAGAAGTTTTATCTTTTCTTTGATCCCTGGTTCTCATTGTTCAAGTTTAAACCGAAGAACAGTGAGACAGAGTACGGTATCGGCTGGTTGCCTCTGGGCGGTTATTGCAAGATATCGGGTATGATCGATGAAAGTATGGACAAGGAGGCGATGTCGCAACCTGCCAAACCGTATGAATTCCGTTCCAAACCTGCCGGTCAGCGTTTGATGATCATGATTGCAGGTGTTTTGTTCAACTTCCTGTTGGCATTGTTTATCTATTCGATGGTGCTTTATACCTGGGGCGAAACCTATCTGCCTCTGAAGAATATGAAGCATGGTATGTACTACAGTGAAGCTTTCCATAACATCGGTTTTAAGGATGGCGATATTCTTTTGAAAGCGAATAACGAAGAGTTGGACCGTCTGGACCAGGCCAGTTTCCGCAAAGTCGTGGAAGCTAATAACGTTACGGTATTGCGTGACGGGGTAGAAACGATTATTCCTATACCGGAAGATATGATGCAGCGTTTTATGCGTGAAGGAAAAGGTTTTGCCAATCCGAACCGTATACCGATGGTTGTAAAGAGCTTGTTGTCCAAAGATTCACCGGCTGCGATCGCCGGTTTACAGGCTGGAGATAGTATTGTTGCGGTGAATGGGCAGTCTACCCCCTTGCTGGAGGAGGTCGCTGAATTATTCGATCAGAATAAAGGAAAGGATATAACTCTGAACTTTTATCGTGATAATAAGGAACAGTCGGTTGTTCTCCAGTTGGATACAGCCGGAAAGATGGGAGCTTATCTGATGAGTTCGTCCGATATATATCCGACAGTGACCCGTACATATGGTTTCTTCGAATCGTTCCCTGCCGGTGCTATGCTGGGGGTAAATACCTTAAAAGGGTATATCAATGATATGAAGTATGTCTTTACGAAAGAAGGAGCGTCGAGTCTGGGCGGTTTCGGTACGATCGGAAGTATCTTCCCGACAGTCTGGAACTGGCAGGTATTCTGGATGCAGACGGCATTTTTGTCGATCATCCTGGCCTTTATGAATATATTGCCTATTCCTGCGTTGGATGGCGGACATGTGATGTTCCTGCTCTATGAAGTGGTTGCCCGTCGCAAGCCGAGCGATAAATTCCTGGAATATGCACAGATTACCGGTATGTTCCTGTTGTTCGCTTTGCTGATCTATGCAAATGGAAATGACATATTCCGTTTCTTTTTCAAGTCCTGACGTTTTTGTAAACTGATAACACTATAATGTCACTACCTTTAGCACTACTGTGCTGATAGTAGTGACATTATAGTATCAGGATACCTGAGTCTATAGTGCGGGTATATCATTTCTATGTTATAGGGAAAAGTCTGTTATTCTATAGGGAGAGTTCCGGTAGGGATATAGGGTAGAAGCTGCTACCTTTTAAGGAAAAAAGTGTACGCTTTTCTTCTGAAATATGTAAGTCTTTTTTGAAACGGATAACTATCAGTCAGGAAATGGGTAGGCATCCGTTTTTTTGTTCTGTACTATGAAGTTTGCAAACTATATGTTTCAGCCTTCAGTCTTTCCTACAGCTTGAATAATAAAAACTCCGGCTGAAAGGTGAACTTCTCTGTCGGAAAAGAACCTTTCAGCCGGAGCTATTGATTTTTACATTCTGAAACAGCCTGAAGGCTGAAACGTGAAATAAAAACTCCCTTGAGGGATGGATATTTAAACGCTGATTATACGTTTATTTAGCCAACGTTTCGTTGATAGAATCCAGGATTTTCTTGGAGTTAGCATCTGCAGCATTGATTGCCAAAGCTTGTTCCAGATATTCTTTTGCTTTCTTCATCTGAACGTCTGCTTTATCCTTTTCTGCTTCATATTTTGCAGGATCGGTAGCGGCAGCCAGGATCTTGGCACCTTCATTGTAATACATAGCTCCTAAGCTATAAAGCGCATTACCTTTATATTTAGGATTACTTACGATCAGGACATCTTTATATAATTCTTCAGCATCGGCTACTTTGCCACCTTTCTGGGCTGCCTGTCCTTGCTTCATACAATATACATAAAGCAGTTTTTCCAGATCGGCATCACCCGGCTTTGCTTTCAAACCTGCCTCTACAGTTGCTGTAAATTCAGCAGCTTTATTCAGGTTACGCAACGCCATTGCTTTTCCTGTATAGGCATCGTCGATGTTTTTGTTCTTTTGAATTGCTAAATCATAATATTTTACTGCATCTTCATATTTCTTAGCTTGAAAAGCAGCGAATGCACAATTAAAAACACGGTCGGCATCTTCATTGTTAGTTTGCTTCAGGAACCCGTCATACTTTGTAAATGCTTCCGCATAGTTTTTAGCTTTTAAGGCTGCATCACCTTCATCACGCAGTTTATCAGCGTCTTGTGCAAATACATTTCCAATACTTAGGCAGAAAGCCAATAACAAAACAATTTTCTTCATGGTTGTTAAACGATTTAATTTTTATTATTAGATGCGCTAAGGTAGTAAGCTCTGTAAAAGTATCAAAACGATTTTACATTTTTTTTGATATTATAAAGGAATGAGACCTTAATTTAGAAACGAAGGCAAGCAGACAGATTACAGATAAAAGAAGGCATGAATATAAAGGATTGTAAATGTCGGTTATGTTCCGGACAAAGACCAGGGGCATAACCGACATTTGTTTTGGGGTTATAATACGGTAGGATAGCAGGGGAGTCCGAAGGCTTCGGCTACTGCCGGATAGACGATTTTCCCTTCTATGATATTCAGTCCGGGATAAAGGCTTTTGTCTTCTTTGCATGCCTCTTTCCATCCTTTATCCGCCAGTTCCAGTATATAAGGCAATGTCGCATTCGTCAATGCCAGTGTAGAGGTCTGGGGGACGGCGCCCGGGATATTGGCTACGCAATAGTGGACGATCGTATCGACCGTATAGACCGGATCGGCATGTGTTGTGGGATGTGAAGTCTCGAAACAACCTCCCTGGTCGATGGCAACGTCTACCAGGACGCTTCCCGCCTTCATTAATTGCAACATCTCTTTTGTTATCAGGTGGGGAGCTTTGGCTCCGGGGATCAGAACGGCACCGATCACCAGGTCCGTGTATGGAAGTTCTGTTTCGATATTGTGGGTGGAGGAATAAAGTGTTTTTACATTAGCGGGCATGATTTGCTCGAGGTAACGTAAGCGGGGTAGTGAAATGTCGGCTATTGTCACGTCGGCACCGAGTCCGGCGGCCATCAATGCGGCGCTATGTCCGACTATACCACCTCCTAAAACCAATACGCGAGCCGGTTTTACTCCCGGTACGCCTCCTAAAAGGATGCCTTTTCCACCCTGCGGTTTTTCCAGGAAGCGGGCACCTTCCTGTATAGACATACGTCCGGCAACTTCACTCATAGGGATCAGAAGAGGCAGTGTACCGTCCGGATTTTCAACGGTCTCATACGCCAGGCAGATGGAACCGCTGTCCATCATGGCAAGTGTCAGTTTTTCGTCTGAAGCAAAATGGAAATAAGTAAAGACGAGTTGTCCTTTGCGTACCAATGAGTATTCGGAGGCAATCGGCTCTTTTACTTTAACGATCATTTCAGCAGTCTGGTAAACGTCGCTTATCGACGGGAGAATCTGTGCTCCGGCTTCTACATAGGCTGAATCAGGAAAACCGCTGTTTTCACCGGCTGTATGTTGTATATAGACGGTGTGTCCTCTCTTCACCAATTCTTTAGCTCCGGCAGGCGTAAGCGCTACACGGTTCTCATTGTTTTTGATTTCTTTGGGAATTCCGATGATCATAATGTTAATGTTTAAATGTTGTTATGCTGCAATATACATAAAAATATGACATTATGCTGTAAAAGAATGATTTTTATTACTTTTTGACAATGATGGTTGATGGCTGGACTTCGCGATTGAATATAGAAATAATTGAACCTATCTGAGCATAAGTCTCAGTCATCAATAAGACAAACTTAGTTACAGGTTCATTTGCCGTCTGCTTCAGCTGACGGATTGGTAAATGATCTATCTCATTGGACTTTAGTCCCATTTTAAACAGTCTTGCTATTTAAGAGAAATGCGGCTAAAGCCAAAAAAGGGATACAATCTGTAGACCGTTGGTTAAAACCAACGGCAAATGAACCTGTAATAGTCATGTCACTTTGATTATAGGATAGTTCAAATCTGATAAATATTGAACCTTTTGCTATCTCCATTATCAGGACATATTGACTCGTTATTGATAAACACTAATGTTCCTCTTTAAAATAATAAGTTAAGAATATAGCAAATCTGTTCTATGGTCCGTCGGATATTACGATAGGCATAGTCTGGTTGCATCGCTTTTTCCAGGGAGATGGGGGCAGGGTGTATAGGGAATATAGCGGACAGACCTGCTTCCCGTAATTCTTTGTCTGCCGTAATATCTAATTGTCCGGTGATGGCAATGACAGGAATCTGCTGTGAGGCTGCTGCACGGGCAATGCCGACAGGTACTTTGCCGAACAATGTCTGCCGGTCCATCTTTCCTTCTCCGGTGATCACCAGACCGGCCCCGCGAATGATCTCGTCAAAATGCAGATAATCCATAATCAGTTCGATACCCGGAGATATATTAGCTTGCAGAAAAGCGACACAACCTCCTCCCATACCGCCGCCGGCTCCTGCTCCGGGCAGATGGCCGATCTCTTTTCCGGTCGTTTCAAAAATAAGTTCAGCCAGGTGTTTCATCCCTTTGTCGAGTGCTTTGATTTGTTCTTCATTCCCGCCTTTTTGCGGACCGAATATACAGGCTGCTCCTTGCGGACCATAAAAGGGATTGGTAACATCGGTTGCTATATGAAAAGTGCAATCCTGTAATTCCGATAATTGGTTTTGTGTGTCGATATGCCGGATGGAGGAAAGACTTTTCCCTCCTTTTTCTACCTCATTGCCCTCTTCATCAGTAAAGCGGACACCCAAAGCCTGCATCATCCCCGTTCCGGCATCGTTCGTCGCACTCCCGCCCACACCGATAATAAAATTGCGGCAGCCGCGTTCGATGGCGTCGGCTATCATTTCACCCGTGCCGTAGGTGGTCGTATCCATAACATTCCCCGGTCTCAAAGGAATCAGATCCAGACCGCTGGCAGCCGACATTTCAATGATTGCCGTCTGTCCGTCTCCCGTCATACCGTAGCTGGCCTGAATCGGTTGCATCAAGGGGTTATGCACCGGTATAGTTATGATTTTCCCTTGGGTTGCATCTACCAGCGCATCGACAGTCCCTTCGCCACCGTCGGCTATAGGTACTTTGATCATTTCACATCCGGGCAAAGTATTCTGTATCCCTTCTTCTACGGCGTTGGCGATGGAGGAGGAGGAAAGGCATCCTTTAAAAGAATCGACAGCGATAACTATTTTCATTTTTTATCTGTTTGGATGGGGTAAAGATACAAAAAAGGGCAGCTTAACCAGTAAGCTACCCTTTCTATCTGTTATCTTGTCAGGTTTTATAAACCTTGTCCGTGACAGTTTTTGTATTTCTTGCCGCTTCCGCAAGGGCAGAGATCGTTACGTCCTACTCGCTTTTCGGCACGAACCGGTTCCTGGCGAGGTTGCTGCGGAGCACGTTCTTCCGGATCATTGTTTCCGCTGATGTCGGTTTTTTCCGTACGGTAACGGCTCATGTCCTGGCGTTGTTCCGGACCAGCCTGTCTTACTTCGATACGGCGACGCTCTGCTGCGGCAGCCTGCTGCTGAGCTTGCTGTGCAGCCGCCTGGCGTTCAGCCATTGCCTGTCTTTCTTCTTCTGTCGGCTCTTCACGCACCGGGATCTGTCCGCGCATCAATACGGCGGCTGTCTTACGGTTCATGGTGTCGACCATCGATTTGAACAGGTTGTAAGATTCCAGCTTGTAGATCAACAACGGATCTTTGTTTTCGTAGCTTGCATTCTGTACCGAGTGGCGCAGTTCGTCCATTTCGCGCAAATGTTCTTTCCATGCTTCGTCGATGGTATGCAGTACGATCGATTTCTGGAATGCTTTCGTGATCGCTTTGCTTTCAGTTTCGTATGCTTCTTTCAGATTACATGAAACATTGTACATACGTTTACCGTCGGTGATAGGGATCATGATATTTTCGTACATAGCGCCCTGGTGTTCGTAAACCTGTTTGATAACCGGGTGGGCTACCTGTGTCATACGTTCCATACGGCGTTTGAATGTCTGCAAAGCCTGTTCGAACAACTTGTCACCCAACTGTCCGCCTTTCATGTTCTTGAATTCTTCCTCTGTGAACGGACTTTCCATAGCGAAAGTCTTGAACAGTTCCAACTTGAATCCTTCGTAGTCGATTCCGTCCGAATGTTGGTCGGCAATGGCAATAGAAGTATCGTAGATCGTATTCAGTACGTCCAGACCGATACGTTCTCCCATCAAGGCGTGACGGCGGCGGGTATAGATCACGTTACGTTGTGAGTTCATCACATCGTCATATTCCAGCAAACGTTTACGGATACCGAAGTTGTTTTCTTCTACCTTCTTCTGTGCACGTTCTACCGATTTGCTCAGCATATTGTGTTCCAGTACTTCACCTTCCTTGAAGCCCAGTTTGTCCATCAGTCCGGCAATCTTGTCGGAAGCGAACAGACGCATCAGGTTATCTTCCAGTGATACGTAGAATACAGAAGAACCCGGGTCACCCTGACGTCCTGCACGACCACGCAACTGGCGGTCTACACGGCGGCTTTCGTGACGTTCCGTACCGATGATGGCCAAACCGCCTGCGGCTTTTACTTCCGGCGACAGCTTGATGTCGGTACCACGACCGGCCATGTTGGTTGCGATAGTCACCGTTCCGCTCTGACCCGCCAAAGCAACGATCTCAGCTTCTTTCTGGTGTAACTTCGCATTCAATACATTATGTTTGATCTTACGCAGGGTAAGCATACGGCTCAATAACTCGGAGATTTCGACTGAAGTCGTACCGACCAGTACCGGACGTCCCGCTTCTACCAATGCACTGATCTCTTCGATCACGGCAGCATATTTTTCGCGTTTGGTCTTGTAGATACGGTCGTTCATATCGTTACGGGCGATCGGACGGTTTGTCGGGATCACCACTACATCCAGTTTATAGATGTCCCAGAACTCGCCTGCTTCCGTTTCGGCTGTACCGGTCATACCCGACAGCTTGTGATACATACGGAAATAGTTCTGCAGAGTAATGGTAGCGAATGTCTGTGTAGCAGCTTCAACCTTTACACCTTCCTTGGCTTCGATAGCCTGGTGCAGACCGTCAGAGTAACGGCGGCCGTCCATGATACGTCCGGTCTGTTCGTCTACGATCATCACCTTGTTATCCATCACCACATATTCATCGTCTTTCTCAAACAATGTGTAGGCTTTCAACAACTGGTTGATAGTATGTACGCGTTCGCTTTTTACAGAGTAGTTGGCAAGGATCTCATCTTTCTTAGCCTGTTTTTCTTCTTCCGAGCCTTTGAAGTTTTCCAACTGTGACAGTTCGGAAGTGATATCCGGTAAAACGAAGAAAGTTGGATCATCGGAACGGCCTGTCAGCAGGTCGATACCTTTATCCGACAGTTCGATGCTGTTATTTTTCTCATCGATCACGAAGTACAGTTCATCGGTAGCTTCGTGCATATGACGCATGTTTTCCGACATGAAATATTCTTCAGTCTTCAACATCTGGGCTTTCACACCCTGTTCACTCAGGAATTTGATCAACGCTTTGTTACGCGGGTATCCTTTGAATGAACGGTATAATTGGATAGAACCTTCTTCTACTTCTTTCGGATCGCTGCTGGCCATCTTTTTCTTGGCCTCGATCAGCATTTTGGAACACAACTCTTTCTGTGCGTTTACCACGACTTCCACGTTCGGACGGAACTGTTCGAACAGTTGTTCTTCACCACGGGGGATCGGACCGGAGATGATCAACGGTGTACGGGCATCATCGATCAATACGGAGTCGACCTCATCGACGATGGCATAATTATGTTTGCGTTGTACCAGGTCGCTCGGGCTGATCGCCATATTGTCACGCAGGTAGTCGAAACCGAATTCGTTGTTTGTACCGAATGTGATGTCGGCGTTATAAGCAGCGCGGCGGGCATCCGAGTTCGGCTGGTGTTTATCGATACAGTCTACGGAAAGTCCGTGGAACATATAAAGCGGTCCCATCCATTCCGAGTCACGTTTTGACAGGTAATCGTTCACGGTTACAACGTGTACACCGTTACGTGTCAGGGCGTTCAGGAATACCGGCAGGGTTGCTACCAATGTTTTACCTTCACCAGTTGCCATTTCAGCGATCTTACCTTTATGCAGAACGACACCACCGAACAGCTGAACATCGTAATGTACCATATCCCATACGATCTCATTACCACCGGCTTTCCAGTGATTCAGGAAGATTGCCTTGTCACCTTCGATACGAACGAAATCGTGTTTGGTTGCCAGATCGCGGTCGAAATCGCTTGCAGTAACTACTACTTCTTCATTTTCAGTGAAGCGGCGGGCTGTTTCTTTCATGATAGAGAAAACTTCCGGAAGAGATTCTTCCAGAACGATCTCCATCTTGTCGGTGATTGCCTTTTCGATTTTATCTACTTCAGCCCAGATAGCTTCACGTTCTTCCAGTTCTTTATCATCGATGCCTTTGCGAAGCTCTTCTACCTGAGCCCGTTCAGCAGCTACATAATCCTGAATACGTTGTTTGATTTCATCTGTTTTTGCTCTCAGTTCATCGTTCGAGAGCTTTTGGATTGACGGATATACGGCCTTGATCTTATCCACGTACGGAGTGATCTCTTTCAGGTCTCGCTGCGACTTATTGCCGAACAGCTTCGTCATAAATTCATTAAATCCCATGATATATATTAATTTATTTATTTCGTAAAGTGTTTATTTGTTGACGATCGGATTAAATTGATCACCGGAATGATATATTTCTATCAAATTCCATGCCAAAATTAATACCTGTCAAATTTTGTTTATCGAGTAGTGGGAGGTTAACAACAATATTGAATGACCGGTCAGGTCTTATCTTTTGATCGTCAACTCCCAAAGGGGTAAGCTTTGAGAAGCGTTAGGTGGCCGTATCCTCAGCACATGGGTTACCGTGGGGGCTACCTCTGTGGCTTTTACTTCGCGGTAGATGTGTTCCGGCTTGATGCCGTTACCGATAAATACAAGCGGAGTAATGACTGCGTTGTTACGAATTATTTTAACTTTTTCTTTCGGATTGTCGTTGTTGATGATCCAGCTCGGTTGTAATTCGATGATCAGGTCACCACGTTTCAGGTGATGAGTACCCTGACGGAATTTAACCGTTCCTTCGTTCCATTCACCGGTTCGAAGGGCATGCTCGGTTGTTACATGCTGAACTCCGCTGAATTCCATCAGGAACTCGGCGCACTTATCCTGAATCTCTGTCAGGCTGAGTTTGGCATCTTCAATAGCCTTACGGTTCAGATAGATCTGGTTATTATAGAAACCTTTTACCCAATTGCTCTGTTGGCCGTAGATAGCCATCAGATACATGTTGAGCAGCGCTACGCAACGTTTCGGATGAAATTCGCCGCCGTTTATCTGTAGCCCGTCCGCATATTCCTCTTCACTGGTGTAATAACCGGAACCGGTAAATACGACCAATGTATTGGCTAGACCGACTTTCTTGTCGATAGCATCCAGCAACTGTTCCAGGTCTTTATCCAGTTGATAGTAGGTATCCTGGATTTCACGGGTATAATCCTTGCTTAGTATCCCTTTGTAATTACCTGCATAGTACGTAACAGCCAGCATATCCGGGCAGCTTCGTGTGCCGAAAGCCCCATATTCCAGGAACTGTAATGCCAGGCGGTTGATCTCCTTATTAATGAAAGGTGTTGTTTTCAACTTTGGAAAACAATCGTTCGTCTTCTCATTAAAGGTATATTTGAATGGGATTTCATCCAGCACATACGGAAAAGCATTATACTTGTCCAGTGGGAGGGAAGGTGTCCATACCATCTGGTCCAGGCGGGCAGACAAAGATTCTACCCCATTGTTATAACGATCTACGTACCAGGGGATTCCTTTGTAATAGGTAGTCGTAGCCCATTTCCCGTTTATGTCATCCATCCAGAATGCCCCGTTGGCAGCATGTCCTGCGGAAAGGATGGCGCTTTCAGGATCGGGAGCGATCGCAAAAACGTCGCTTCTTCCTTTGGATGCGATTTTCAGCTCATCTCCGATCGTAGAGCTGAACATCTTTTTGGGAGAATAGTTCTCACGTGTATAATTCCCCAGATAGTCTTTATCGTAAAGGACCGAAGTTTCTTTATCGTTGTCGAAATCGTAGATTTTATTTCCGGTAACTCCGTGAAAACAAGGGTTACTTCCGGTAAATAAGGTGGCGAAAGCGCTTGCCTGGTCGACATCCGTGAATTCAAATTTGATATTGTTATATACCAAACCCTCATTCATCAACCGTTTGAAACCGCGTTCACCGAATGTATTGTAGAAATATTCGATATAATCGCCTCTTAATTGGTCTACGGTAATACAAACCACAAGTTTGGGGGTACGTTGTTGTGCCTCCAGGTTGGTAACTACCAGGATTGCGATAAGCGACGTTATTATTTTTCTCATTCGATTCTCCATCTGTTCAAATATGTGCCCGCCATCTGTATATACCGTATCCGGAACGTAGCCAAAGCGTGGCTACAAGCGGGATAAATGCTATATTTAAGTGTTGTGGGATGAAGTACCAACCCGCCAACAGCAGCGTAAGCGCCGCAAAGTTAATAAAATGATAATAATATGCAGCCTTTCTGAACTTTTTTACTGCAAACAAAATAACAGCTACCAGGTCGAAAGGTTGTAACCACACGATCGACCAGTTTGGCCAGATGCATGGATGCGTCGATATGAAACAGAGGAAAAATAATACTGTACCGGCCACTCCTGCAAGGAAAAAGAGGATGCAGTCCATCAGGCGGAAATAGGTTTTTCTCTTCCATTCGGCAAATGTGATCGACAGTACCAGCAGGAAAATAATCATGCTGCATAACATAGGGGTGAACCACTCTTTCGTCGTGTTAGTATCGTTGATCAGCTCTTCTGAAAGTCTGTTTGTCTGTTTTATCAGCTTCCGTTCGCTTCCGTCCGGATTGACAATGGTTGCTTTTTCGAATTCATCTTTCAGGTAAACCGGCAGGAACATCATTTCATGTGGGGTGGCGATCCGGTCGGTCGGACTTCCCAATGCCAGATCGCATCCGAATGTCAGCCATGAGTTATTTCGCGTACAATAATTAATAAGATCGCGGAATGTCTGCGGTTCGGGCGGATCGTTATATTTAACTTTCCCGTTTACCAGTTTTTCAACGATAGCGACCGGTCGGGTGGCACAATTGTCGAAAAAGAAATTATACCGGTAAACGGCGTTCTCCGGCTGTGCATTGACGATCAGTGCATTCCATATCTTATTGATTTCTTCAGGGGTGAGGTTCAGTACCTGCTCGGTCACTTCGCTTCCCCGCATCTGATATTCTATTATATAATGTGAGAAATTGTACGCAGCCAGTTTATAATCCGTTTCCCCTTTCGTAAAACGATAAATGAAGTTCGGTTTTGAAAAGTCGAAAATACCATAGTTGAATACAGTATCGAGCTTATATAAAGAATCTTTCACCCGTATGGCCGTATGTCCGTACAAGGTGTACACTTCATCATCGGATGGAGCTGCCGTCAATATGCTGATCTGCGCTTCGTCGCTTAATCTGTTTTGCGCCTTTGCCGGGATCAGGCAAAGGAGCAGAAAAAGCAGAAGCAAGTTCTTTTTCATACGATAAATTTTTATCGCACAAAGGTAAAGCTATTTTTTAAATAGAGAAACGATCCATAATAAAACGATGGCACCGATAGTCGACATGACCAGGCTTCCGATGACTCCGTTCACGCTCAATCCCAGCAGCCCGAATATCCATCCGCCCAATACACCGCCGATGATACCTACTATCAGGTTTACAATCAACCCGAATCCACTTCCCTTCAATATCTTCCCAGCCAGAAAACCGGCAAGGATACCAATAATAATCGAACCTATAATTCCCATAATAACCTAATTTAGTGTTGTTATTAATAAACAAGGGATCGGGGGCTTATGTTTAAACAAATGAATCGGTTGAGAGTAAATCTGTTCTTCTTTTTGTCAAAATGATATTTCATCTGTTTCATTACTTGAATATATGAATCCGGGGGCGAGTGAAGGCTTTTTTAGACGATTCTCCAGCGGTTTTATTATGTCTTTTTGTTGATAAAAAAGGATCTGGTCGATGAATATAGCGGTGATGTGTATATTGTTGTGACTTTATGTTCTGGTATATCGGTTTCCGGATGATTTGTGAAAGATGATTTTGTGCCATGTCTAAGAGTGGTCTGTGGTAAAAATATGCCTGAAAGCATAAAATCCGGAACAAAAAAACATACCAACTTCTCGATATTAAAGGTTCTTTAACACGTTTTTCTATTAAAACGAACCCCCTTCTCATTTAAAATGAAAAAAAACTCGTTTAAAACGAGATGGGTTTTTTGTTTAATCCAAATTTAGTTAGGTAAAAAAGCGGGAATAAGAGAGATGAATGTTAATTAATGTGTATATCTATTCGCTAAAACAGTTATTCCGGATAATGTGTATGTAAGTATATTTGTATACAGTGAATCTGTTTGATATTAAAATATGGTTACAAATATCTTTTTGCTAATTTGTATGAAAGAATATATCAGAATCTGATTTTTGGTAAACTCTTCTATTGGACCGGGGCCTATGGATCTGACTATAGGTGGCGGGTTTGATTCATTTGCTGCATATGATGCAAATTCATTGATAGTCATTGTTATAAAGAAAATTAAGAAAAACACTCTGTTTATTTCAAACCATTAAATTAAAATAGGTACGAAATGTGAGATGATTAAATATTATTCACTCTTTTGCTTACGATTTATTCGTAATATTATGTAGCTTTCGGAGATTAAAAAGAAAACGTTAGTACTTATATGAAGAATCAAAATTTAATTTTAGTTTTTATCCTGTTTGTAGTAGCAGGATGTGGAAAAAATAAACAACAGGCAGATGATCTCATTACTGTTGATGTCACAACAAACTATCCTAAAAAAGAACTGGTTCTTCAGGATTTTATGGATGTGGAATATATTGCGTTGGAAACCACTGACGAGTTTCTCACGCAAGGTTTGGTACGGGATGTTGGAAAAGAATATTTATTGGTGACAAATAGAAATAATGATGGGGATATTTTTCTTTTTGACCGAAAAACCGGTAAAGGGATAAGGAAGATAAATCGGCAAGGGCAAGGGGCGGAAGAATATACAAGGATGAATGAGGTTATACTAGATGAAGGCAATGGTGAAATATTCGTAAAGTCGCAGGGTAATAAAATCTTAGTGTACGATCCTTACGGAGGATTCAAGCGGTGTTTGAATCTTGATCGGGAGATTTCATCTATTTTTGATTATGACAAATATAATTTGATTTGCTATGATATGTCGGATTATCATAGTAAAGGAGAGGATAGAAGCAAATCATACCATATTATTATATCCAAACTGGATGGAAGTGTGACGCGGGAAATTTTTATTCCTTTTAAAACGATTAACACACCGATTGTGGCAGATGGCGATAGATTTGTAGCAAGCTATTCTTACCCAATACGCCTGAGCCACGACGCTTGGACACTTGTGGAGACATCAGCTGATACATTATATCACTATGCACCGGATGGAACATTAGCTCCCTTTATTGCAAGAACCCCTTCTGCACAGACCATGCAGCCAGAAGTTTTTCTTTATATGGGTATTTCTACCGACCGTTATCATTTTATGCAAACCCTTAAAAATGTATTTAACTTTGAAAAGGGGAACGGATTCTATACGGATGAACTGGTGTACGACAAAGAAGAAAAAGCCATATTCCAAGTTGCCGTATACAATGGTGACTATGCAGAAAAAAGAACTGTAGCTATGACAGCGAAATCAATTAACCGTGAAATCGAAAATGCCACCAGTTTAAATGCATCCCGACTTGTTGAGATTTACAAGAAAGGCCAACTGAAAGATGGCAAATTGAAAGAAATAGCTTCGAAGTTGGATGAAGAAGACAATCCGGTGATTATGTTGGTAAAGCAAAAGAAATAGGAGCATCTGAAAGTTTTTTTGCTGATTATTTTACAGGTTGTACCTTAGTTATGCCTGTTATTTCACCAATTTTGCTTTTCTTTGCGGAAAATTTCAGTCACGTGAATTTAATTATAGAACAAGGAAACACCTCTTCAAAAGTTGCGGTATACAACGGACGGCATATGGAAGCCTCTTTTGTATACAAGAAATTCGATGTTGATGAATTGGAGTCTCTCTTTGGGAAATACGATTTTAAACATGGAATATTGTCGACTGTGATAGGCAGGAACGAAGAGCTGAATGATTACCTTCGAGGGAAACTTCAGCGTTTCATCTTTTTGGATGAGACTATCCGATTGCCTATTTCGGTTCAATATGAAACGCCTGAAACTTTGGGAAAAGACCGGCTGGCTGCGGCAGTCGGGGCTAATTACCTGGAACCGGGAAAAGACCTGCTGGTCATCGACGCTGGCACAGCAATCACTTACGAACTGATCGAAGCTTCAGGCACTTATCTGGGGGGGAATATCTCTCCGGGTATGACTACGCGTTTCAAAGCTTTGAATTCTTATACAAAAAAACTACCTTTGGTGACGGAACAGGAGGAGATCCCTTTATTGGGAACAAATACTGAGAGTGCTATTCAAGCAGGAGTAGTAAATGGAATAGTCTACGAGATGGATGGATACATCGAGATGTTACGGATAAAATATCCTAATCTTTTGGTTTTTTTAACAGGCGGTCATTCGTTTTATTTTGAAAGACGGCTAAAAAACTCCATCTTTGCAGACATTAATTTAGTGTTGACAGGATTAAATAGAATCTTAGAGTATAATGTTGAAGATTAATAAGCTACTAATAGCAAGCATTCTTATATTGACACAGTTGTCGCTCGCGGCACAAAATAACACTAACTCGCCATATACCCGCTTCGGTTACGGTGAATTGGCTGATCGCTCGTTTGGAGCAGGACGGGCAATGGGTGGTGTAGGTTTCGGATTGAGATCATCGAAACAGATAAACCCGATGAACCCTGCTTCTTACAGTTGTATGGACTCATTGACATTTCTTTTTGATTTCGGAGCATCCGGACAATTGTCCTGGTTTGACGATGGAATCAATAAGCAACACAATATTAATGGAAACGTTGAATATATCGCATTGCAGTTTCCTCTGCATGAACGTATTGCCATGAGTGTCGGTATTTTACCCTATTCTTATGTCGGATATAGTTTTGGTGCTGTAAGAACGAATAGCGACGGTTCCAATTATGTGGAATCATTTAATGGTTCCGGCGGATTAAACGATTTGTATGCTGGTTTGTCTATAGATATATGGAAGAAGCGTCTTTCAGTCGGAGCAAATGTCGGATACCTCTTTGGTAATATCAAGCATGAACAGGCAAATGCATTTGTAAACAGTTCAGGATATAATACTGTCCGGAATCAGAATCTGGAAGTGCGGGATATAAAACTGGATTTTGGTATTCAGTATACTCACCCTATCAGTAAAAGGGAAGAGATTACATTGGGTTTAGTTTTTTCTCCGAAAAATCACCTGAACTCGACGTATATCAATACAACGTATAATGTGAATAGTTCCGGTTCAGCCGAAGTTGTAGCTTCCGATACGACGAAGAGTCTGGCTTTCGATATACCGAATTCGATTGGTTTTGGTGCATCGTATGTGAAAAAGGATAAACTGACATTAGCTGCGGACGTACTGTACGAAACATGGGATAAGGCTTCTTATTCAGGTTCAAAAGAGAGCTTTAAAGACCGTGTCCGGGTAGCTGCCGGTGGTGAGATCATTCCAAACTATCAGAATCGTAATTTTTTCAGCCGTGTAAGATACCGTGCCGGTGCTCATTACAGCAATTCTTATTTGATGATAAATAATACAGAAGATGCTGCCTATAAGGGTAACGGATATAATGAATATGGTGTGAGTGTTGGTTTTGGATTGCCGTTGATTGATAACCGTTCGTTATTAAATATATCTTTTGAATACAATAAGATTAAACCTGGTGGGAAAAACATGATCGATGAACAGTATTTCCGTTTTACTATTAATTATACATTTAATGAAATGTGGTTCTGGAAGAAGAAAATTTAAATTGCTAACTTAAATTAAACAGATATGAAAATAAAGGTATTATTAATTGCCGCTGCATGTTCCATGGGAGCATTTGGCGCGTATGCACAGAAAGGAGTAGATAATGGCACGCAGTTCGGATCTGGTGAAGACAGTATTCGTTGTGTAACCAATATCAGCTTGTTCGTTCCTTATGCTAAGGCCGGAAATTACAAGGATGCATATGATTTTTGGAAAATTGTTTATGATGAATGCCCTGCGGCAACAAAGGATATTTATCTGCATGGTGTAAAAATCATGGCATGGAAGATTGCCAATGAGAAAGATCCGGCTAAGAAAGCTGCTTTGATCGATGATTTGATGGCTGTATATGACAAACGTGTGAAATACTTCGGTGATGACAAACGTTACGGTAAAGACTGGATCGTTTCCCGTAAAGCACAGGATTATATCCAGCAGATGGGCGAAAAGGCCGATTATAATAAACTGTATAATTGGTTGGGTGAGATCATCAACGAATATGGCGACAATACGGAAGCATTAGGTGTTTCTTTGTATATGTTTGCTTCTTATCAGAAGATGGCTAATGATCCTAATCATAAAGGACAGTATGTAGAAGATTATCTGAAGGCTTCAAAAATCCTGGATACTCAGTTACAGGCTGCACAGGCTGCTAACAATGAAAAAGAAGTAAACAACCTGACTACCTTTAAAACAAGTGTGAACGGTGCGTTTGCAAATAGTGGTGCTGCCGATTGCGAAACATTGCAGAACCTGTATGCTCCTAAAGTAGAAGAAAGCAAAGGCGATTTAGCTGCTTTGAAAGAGATTGTAACTCTGCTGAGACGTGTACGTTGTCAGGAAATCGATGCATTCTTTGCTGCTGCTGCTTACGCTTATGAGCTGGAACCGAGTGCTGATGCTGCCATTGGTATTGCAAAACGTGCTGTAAAGAATAAGGAATATGACACTGCTATCAAATATTTTGAAGAAGCAGCCAATATGGAAACTGATCCTTCTTCAAAAGCTGAAGATTATTATATGATCGCATTGCTTAACTTCGATCAGAAAAGTTATTCAAAAGCCAGAGAATATGCAAAGAAGGCTATATCTATAAATCAGAGTTATGGTGCTCCTTATATTCTGATCGGACAGATGTATGCTGCAACTGTTAAGAGTGTATTCCCGAATGATGGTGTTTTAGCGAGAGCCGCTTATAATGTAGCAATCGACCAGTGGGAAAAAGCGAAACAGGTTGATGAAAGCTCTATAGACGAAGCTAATAAGTTGATCGGAACTTATCGTGCTCATTTACCTTCTACAGAGGAAATCTTTATGCATCCGGATCTGGAAAAAGGTAAAGCATTTACTGTAGGTGGTTGGATCGGCGAGACAACAAGAATCAGATAATTATGACGGAAACGCGTTTTCTTGGTAAAACGAACAAATATGGCATAACAACTATCTTCGTGGTAGTTGTTATGCTTCTTTTATTTATGGCTTCTTGTGGCAAGGAGAATAAAGAGGTGGTCGAGGTTGAATTCGACCCGGAAAATACCTATACTATGAGAACGACCGACGTTGTCAGTTTAGTTTCGGACTCCGGTATCACGCGTTACCGGATGAATGCGAAAGAATGGCTGGTATTTGGTAAGGCCAAAGAACCTTATCATTATTTACCCCAGGGGGTTTATGTAGAAAAATTTGACTCTCTGTTTAATGTGGAGGCGAGTGTAAAAGCGGATACAGCTTATTATTGGGATAAAAAGACGTTGTATAAACTGATAGGACATGTGAGTGTCCTGAGCCTGGAAGGTAAAAGATTGGATACTTCCATTTTGTTTATCGACCAGAAGGAAGATAAGATCCATACAGATGAGTATTTTGAATTGCAGGAAGGAGATAAGATCATCACAGGTATTGGTTTTGAGTCTAATCAAAATATGACGAAGTACACGATCTTTGATTCTCAGGGTACTTTCCCGGTAAGCGAAACACCTCGCGATACATTGAATGTAAATACAACAACAGTTGACTCAACAGCTGTGGAGGTGGCAAAGGTAGATTCAATAAAATAAAGTTGATGTGAATGCTTTAACGTACATATTGATTTCGTTGACTTTTTCAGCTTTTTTTTCAGGCATGGAGATCGCGTTTATTTCTTCCAATAAATTGCGGCATGAACTGGATAAAAAGAATAAAAATATTGCCGGTAAAATACTGGATATATTTTATCGGAATCCCAACCAGTTTATATCAACGATGCTGGTGGGTAATAATATTGCATTGGTCGTTTATGGCTTGCAAATGGCAATTATACTGGAACCGTTTATTGCCCGGTTCGTTACTAATGAGGCTTTGATCGTCCTGATCCAGTCGATTATCTCTACATTGTTGATCCTGTTTACAGGAGAGTTTATTCCAAAAACGATTTTCAAGCTGAATCCGAATTTCTCCCTGAATTTGTTTTCGGTTCCTTTACTGATTATATACATTATATTATATCCGATTTCAAAGTTTTCGGCTCTGATTTCTTATTTGATACTGAAGTTGGTGGGAGTGAAGAATATCACTCAGTCCAGCAGGCGCACTCTGGGTAAAGTCGATTTGGACTTTTTTATTCAACAGAGTATTGAAGATGCACCCTTGAATTCGGATATGGATACCGAAGTGAAAATATTCCAGAATGCACTCGATTTCTCTAATGTTCGTTTACGTGACTGTATTGTCCCGCGGACAGAGATCGTTGCATGTGATACGACAGCCAGCATCGATGAACTACGTTCTAAATTTATCGAGACAGGATTGTCTAAGATTTTGATATATAATGAAAATATCGACGATATTATAGGATATATCCATTCGTCGGAACTCTTTAAGAACCCGGAAGACTGGACACAAAATATAAAGGTTGTGTCAATCGTTCCCGAAACAATGGCGGCCAATAAGCTTATGAAAGTCCTGATGCAGGAGAAAAAGAGTATGGCTGTTGTAGTGGATGAATTTGGTGGGACAGCCGGGATTGTGACGCTGGAAGATCTGGTTGAAGAAATTTTCGGTGAGATAGAGGATGAGCATGATATGAAATCATATGTCGCCCGTAAGGTTTCGGATGATGAATACCTGATATCGGGGCGTATGGAGATCGATACCTTAAATGAAAAGTTTAATCTGGAATTACCGGAATCAGACGATTATGTAACGATCGCCGGTTACATACTGCATTTCTATCAAAAATTTCCTAAATTGAATGAATCAATCGTAATTGATAAATATACTTTCAAAATAATAAAAGTAACGGCGACGAAAATAGAACTTGTACGAATGAAAGTAGGCAATTGATGAAAAAAAGTGGAATAAAAGATGTAACAAATCCTTTTTTTCGTATCTTCGTGCCCTTAAACTGTAAAATATAAACTTTAAAAATAAATAACGATAAATGGCTACGCTGGAAAAAATCAGAAGCAAAGCAGGACTGCTTGTACTCGTTGTGGGTTTGGCATTGTTCGCTTTTATCATTGGAGACTTTTTGAACTCCGGTTCTACTTATTTCAGACAAACTCAGGAGAGAGTTGCTAAGGTTGACGGGGAAGTAATTAAAATTCAAGATTATCAGGGACGTATTGATGAAATGACTGAGATGTATAAAATGCAGTCAGGTCAGAGCAGTCTTCCTGAAGAATACATGAATCAGATCCGTCAGTCGGTATTCGACGCTATGGTACAGGAAGTCGTACTTGACGAAGCAGCAGATAAATTAGGTATGGGGGTAAGCCCGGAAGAGTTGTTCGACATGGTTCAGGGTGAAAACATTTCACCGATGATCCAGCAGATGCAGATGTTTGTAAATCCGCAAACCGGTGCATTTGACAAGACTGCTTTATTGAACTTCCTGAAAACTATCGATGATGACAATATTGCCAGTTATCCGGCAGATCAGCAGGCTCAATTGCTCCAGGCTCGTAATTTCTGGTTGTTCTGGGAAAAGAACATCAAACGCCAGCGTCTGGAACAAAAATATACTACGTTGCTGAGCAAAGCTGTTTCTGCAAATGTTTTGGATGCTAAAGAAGCATTCGACAATGCAGCAGAAAACTCTGATATCGTTTATGCAATGCAGTCATACGCAAGTATTCCTGATTCAACGATTGAAGTGAGCAAGAGCGAAATTGAAAAGCTGTATAATCAGCGTAAAGAACTTTACAAACAAAAAGAAGGTAAGGTGATCAAATATATCGCTGTTGATATCCGTCCAAGCCAGGAGGATTATGACAAAGCCAGTGCAGATATCGAATCTCTGAAAGAAGAATTCAAGACTTCTGAAAAGGTTGCTGATATTGTAAATGAAAACTCTGAAGTTCCTTATATGGATGCTTTCTTTACAGAAAATGCTTTCGATCCTGAAATGAAACAATTTGCAACGACTTCTGAAGTTGGTGCTGTATATGGCCCGGTATTTGACAATGACAAATACAGAATGTTCAAGTTGGTTGATAAAAAGATGGCTCCTGACTCTGTAAAGGTAAGTCATATCATGTTGGCTAACTCAGGTGACGAAGCACGTACGACTGTCCTGGCTGACAGTCTGATGAACGTGTTGAAGAATGGCGGAAACTTTGAAGAACTGGCAAAACAGTTCTCTGCTGATCAGGCTGCTGAAAACGGCGGCGAACTGGGATGGTTTACTGAAATTACTGCGCTGAGAGGTGTAAACGAAGATTTCAAAAACGCTGTCTTCTCAGCTCCGGTTAATGAAGTTGTAAAAGTGAAGTCATTATATGGAACTCACCTGGTGAAGGTTACGGAAAAAACAGCCAATGTGAACAAATATAAAGTGGCTGACATCGACATGACTGTATCTCCGAGTTCAAAAACATATAGCAATATCTATAATGAATTGAACCAGTTCATTTCTAAGAATACCGATTTGGCTAAATTGGATGAAGCTGCTAAAGAAGCTGGCTACAACCTGATCTCTGGCGTAACAGTTACAGGAGATAACCAGACTTTGGGTAGTATCAAGAATTCTCGTCCGGTTATCCGTTGGGCATTCCAGAACGATAAAGGTAAAATCTCTGAGATTTTTGAATGTGATGATAAGTTCGTGATTGCCGGAGTAGAAGGTACATTGAAAGAAGGTTACCGTTCTGTTGCTTCTTTGACTCCAGCGCTGAAAGCTGAAATCGCTGCTCAGAAGAAGGGTGAAAAGATCGCAGCAGATCTGAAAGCAAAGAATCTGACATCAGTAGAAGCTTATGCCGATGTGATGGGTTCGAAAGTCGATTCTGTTAAGTTTATCAACTTCGGAACTCGTCGTATTGCAGGAATCGGTGTAGAACCGAAACTGAATGCTATGGTTTCTGTTGCAGAAGTGGGTCAGGTTAGCGAACCGGTTGCCGGAAACAATGGAGTATATGTATTTAAAGTATATGACAGAAATAAGGAAGCTAAAGAATACAACGAAGCAGAAGAAATCAAGACTTTGGATGCTTCAAATGCTTATCGTTTCGGATTCCAGGCTATCCAGTCATTGGTTAACAAGGCAGATGTAGAAGACAACCGTATCCGTTTCTTCTAAACAAATAAGCTATAAAAGGAGTTAGTATATCCTTTTCAAGGAAAGCTGCCGGACTTATTCAAAAAAGTCCGGCAGCTTTTTTTATCTTTGTAACTGAATTAATCGTTATAGAACAAAATACAATGCAAGAGAAAAGACGATTGTTAGGCATGACGCTGAACGAACTGAAAGAGGTAGCTGCGCAGGTCGGATTACCCGGTTATGCAGCAAAGCAAATGGCTGATTGGCTGTATAAGAAGAAAATTGCATCTATTGCGGAAATGAGTAATATTGCAGTTGCCAAACGAAGCCTTTTGGAAGAGTCTTTCGAGATAGGAGCGGTACCTCCGGTCGATTGTATGAAATCGGTGGATGGTACGATCAAATATTTATTTGCTGCAGGTCCCGGTAATTTTGTCGAATCGGTCTATATACCGACCGATGACCGGGCTACGTTATGTGTTTCTTCACAGGTGGGTTGTAAGATGAACTGCTTGTTCTGTATGACGGGTAAACAGGGCTTTACTGCCAATCTCACCTCGAATCAGATATTGAATCAGATCCAGTCCCTTCCCGAGTCGGATTTACTGACTAATCTGGTCTTTATGGGGATGGGAGAACCTTTGGATAACGTGGACGAGCTGTTTAAAGTACTTGAAATCCTCACATCCCCTTATGGGTATGGCTGGAGTCCCAAGAGGATAACCGTTTCTACTATCGGAGTTGCGAAGGGGCTGAAACGTTTTCTGGAAGAGAGCGATTGCCATCTGGCTGTCAGTCTGCATTCCCCTTTCCATGAAGAACGTTTATCATTGATGCCGGTAGAAAAAGCATATCCGGCACAGGAAGTTATCGATCTGATCAAACAATATGACTTCACTCACCAGCGCCGTGTTTCTTTTGAATATATAGTTTTTAAAAATTTAAATGATAGTGCGAAACATGCTAAAGCCCTGATTTGTTTACTGAATGGAATGGAATGCAGGATTAATCTGATTCGTTTCCATGCTATACCCGATGTTCCGTTGGAAAGTTCGGATTTAGTGAAAATGGAAATCTTTCGTGATACTTTGAATAAAGCAGGGCTCGTTTGTACGATCCGGGCTTCAAGAGGAGAAGATATATTTGCTGCTTGCGGGATGCTGTCGACAGCAAAAAAGCAACAAAATGAATAGAAAACAAGTCATTTAATGGAAAAGAACTATATTTGTGTAATAAAAACGAATGGGTATGAAAAAGATTTCTTTACTGATTAGCTTATGCATGTTCCTGTTATTGCTGGCATCATGTAACTCTGGTCCGGTTGGAAAACGGGCTACTGGTCTCGCTTATGAGGTTGTTGTAGTAATGAAAAAAGCAAACTGGGATGGCCCTTCGGGAAAGGCTATTAAACAAGAGCTGACATCTGATGTCCCAGGTCTTCCTCAGTCTGAACCAGCATTGAAAATAACTTATGTAGATCCTTCGCAATTTGACGGGTTATTGACTTATGTGCGCAATATTCTGATTGTTAATATTGATCCTTCTATTTATACGAAGACCTCGTTGAACTATGAGAACGATCGTTGGGCAAAAGGACAGGTAGTCGTCACTCTGAATGCCCCTTCTCCGGAAGCGATAGTCGAGTATGCACAGGCGCATCCGAGAGCCCTTGTCGATTTCTTCGTGAAGGTTGAAATGAACAGAGCTATAGCTCAGCTGGAGAAAGATTATAGTACGGTAGTTATGGATAACCTGAAGGATCATTATGATCTGATGCTGAATGCACCGGCTAACATGACTTATTACCGGGATACTACAGACTTCTTCTGGGCGTCCAATAATGCCAATACCGGACGTACGGATTTGATAGTGTATACTTTCCCTTATACGGATCCGAATACCTTCACTGCCGAATATCTGGTTGCGAAGCGTGACTCCGTATTGAAAGCGAATTTACCCGGTGCTTTCCCGGATTCTTACATGACGACGGAATCGCGGTTCGGAGTTGAATACACCCCGATCACCGTGAATGGAAAGTATTGCGGCGTATTACGTGGTTTATGGAAGATGGTTGGCGATATGATGGGAGGACCGTTTGTCAGTCATGTTCGTCTGGATGAAAAAAATAACCGCGTAGTTGTTGCCGAAGGTTTTGTCTTTGCTCCTGAAACAGATAAACGTAACTTTATCCGCCGTATCGAAGCTGCTTTATATACACTTCGTCTGCCGGGTGAGTTTGATAAATCGGTAGAAGAGAAGCTGGACATTCCGGAAAGTAAGAAATAAACAAACATAATACATGGAAGAACGATTGATTAAGGTGGGCATTACCCACGGAGATATAAATGGCATCGGATATGAGGTGATACTTAAAACATTCTCAGATGCCAGGGTTGCAGAACTTTGTACTCCGGTTATATACGGATCGTCGAAGATCGCGGCTTATCACCGGAAAGCGTTGGAGTTGCCTCCTGTGAATATGAATATCATCTCTCAGGCCGAAGATGCCGGTATTAACCGGGTGAATATCATTAACTGTGTGGATGATGAAACAAAAGTGGAATTATCGCAATCGACATCGATCGCCGGAGAAGCTGCATTCCTGGCTTTAGAGGCTGCCGTTACCGATCTGAAAAGAGGGGTGGTGGATGTATTGCTGACGGCCCCTATCAATAAACATAATATCCAGAACGAACAGTTCCATTTTCCGGGACATACCGAATATCTGGAAGAACGTTTTGGCGGAGTAGGGCGGAAAGCTTTGATGATCCTGATGAAGGACGGTCTGCGTGTCGCTTTGGTAACGGGACATATACCTCTTTCCGAGGTTCCTTCCAAAATAACTGTGGAGGATATTGTATCGAAGTTGCGTATATTCAATCAATCGCTCAAACAGGATTTCGGTATTGTGAAGCCTCGTATTGCCGTACTTTCTTTGAATCCGCATGCCGGGGATGACGGCTTGTTGGGTAAAGAAGAAGAAACGATCATCATACCCGCTATGGAAGAAGCAGAAAAAAGAGGTGTGATGTCTTTCGGACCGTATGCGGCAGACGGATTTTTCGGTTCCCAGATGTATGATAAATTTGATGGTGTACTGGCAATGTACCATGATCAGGGACTGGCGCCGTTCAAAACGCTGGCGATGGATGACGGTGTTAATTATACGGCAGGTTTGTCGATCGTGCGGACTTCTCCGGCACATGGTACCGCCTATGATATTGCCGGACAGAATCTCGCTTCCGAAGAATCGTTCCGTCAGGCTTTATATACAGCTCTGGATATTTACCGTAACCGGTCTATCTATCGTGAAGCGACGGCTAATCCGCTCCGTAAACAGTATTTTGATAAGGGCGGCGATAATGAAAAGCTGGATCTTACCAAAGATGACGATACAGAGGTTTCTCCTCAATAAGTAATGAATAAATATCCCCCGGAAAACTGTTTTCCGGGGGATATTTGGTATAAAAGCTGGCTCTTTATACCTGTTGTATTTTATAATAATCTGGTCTATATTGCGCTTTTTGACTTCAATCTTTTTTTGATAGGAAAAGTTTGCGTAAGTTTGTGGTTCAAAATTGCAACATGAATTATGTTTAAAGATAAAACGATCGTATATACTTCCGGAACATTCGATATGTTTCATTATAATCATCTCCGGATGATCAATTATGCTCGTAGTCTGGCTGATATCCTTATCGTAGGAGTAAGCACGGACGAACTGGTTTCTTCCTATAAAGCGAATCCCATTATCCCGTTCAATGAACGTCTTCAAATCATTGAAGCGTTGAAAACTCCGGATATTGTCATACCGCAGCATACGTTGGATCATACAGAGATTGTAAAGAAATTGAATATCGATGCTTTCGTGGTTGGTGACGACTGGTTCGGCAAATACGATTATCTGAAAGATTTAGGTGTACAGGTTTTCTATTTCCCATATGGAACCGGCGTATCTTCATCTAATTTGAAGAAAACGATTCATGATTCCTACGAAGAGAACCTGAAATATCAACGACATGCTAAACCTGCTACTGTAAAGGGAAAAGGGGAAGAATAAAAAGAACTCATGGAAAAGTGTGCTTTAATTACCGGTGGTACGAAGGGTATAGGTAAAGCGGTGGCTTTCTGTCTGGGAAAAGCCGGGTATGACCTTGTGCTTACTTATGCCTCTGATCCGGGAAAGGCTGAACAAACACAAGATTGTTTGCGGCAGCAATTCGGGATCAACGTGTCTGTACTACAGGCTGATATAACAAAGAAAGAATCCATTGATAAAATAGATGCTTATTTGCGGGAGAATAATTTGCTGTTGGATGCTGTTGTCTTTAATGCAGGACTGACTTGTCGCGATTCATTTGAGGACTTATCGCTTGCAGATTGGGAACGGGTCTTTTTTGCGAATGTACATTTCCCTGTATTCTTATTACAACGTATTGTTCAATTGATCAATAAAGGGGGCAGTGTGGTTTTTACCGGTTCTTTGATGGGTATTCAGCCGCATTCGGTTTCTCTGGCTTACGGGGTAACCAAAAGTGCTGTGCATGCTTTGGTAAAGAATATGGTCAAATTCCTGACACCTTATGAGTTGCGTGTGAACGCAGTTGCTCCCGGGTTTGTCGATACCGAATGGCAGAAGACTAAACCGGCCGAGATACGGAGGAATATAGAGAACAAGGTTGCTTTAGGACGTTTTTGTGATCCGGAAGAGTTGGCTGAAGTGTATAAGATGTTAATAGAAAATAGTTATTTTAATGGCGAAGTGGTCGTTGTAGACGGCGGATATTCGTATAAATAATAGATCGATGAGTAATTTGGATAAAGAATACGAAGCATCATTGAAATCGATAGAAACTGAAAATGTGGTTGACCGGGCGTTTTATCGTCCGATCGGTTTCCGTATCGCTCGTATGTTGCGTGGCACGGGTATTACCCCGAATATGGTGACGGTCATTTCCATATTTGTAGGAGCGGCCGTCGGTTTCATGTTTTATCATGATAATCTGGTTTATAATATCTGTGGTATTTTATTATTGATTTTTGCTAATATACTCGACTGCGTAGACGGTCAACTGGCACGTCTGACCGGCATCAAGTCTGCTATCGGGCGAATACTTGACGGATTTGCCGGTGATATCTGGTTTGCTTCTATCTATGTCGGTTTTGCTCTCCGCTTATCTCACGAATATGGTACTTATTGGTTTTTCGCTTTAGCCGTTATCTCCGGCTTATCCCATCTGGTACAGGCGAATATAACCGATTATTATAAAACATTACATCTTTATTTCATCAGTAAGGATAAGGGGGCAGAATTCCAGTCTCTGGAGCAGGTGATAGCCCGTCATAAAGAGATGAAACTGGGTATCAATAAAACATTTTATTTTCTTTACAGGGGATATACTTTACTTCAGGTGAAAGCCACTCCTTCTTTGCAACGTATGTTACAGAGCCTTCATGCCAAATACGGGGATGATATTCCGGAAAATGTACGGGTTGCTTTTCGTAAACAAAGTCGTGACTTAATGCGTTATATAGATCTGCTGACATTTAACGGACGTACGATCGTTATGTTTATCGTTGTGTTGGTAGGTGAGGTCTGGGTTTATTTCCTGTATGAAATAATCGTATTGAATTTTGTATTGCTCATGTCGATGCGCAAGCACGAAAAAATGTGCGCATCGTTTATTGAATAAATAGAATATGAAAAAGAGCGTAGTAGACATTAATGATTTGCAGGAAGCTGCCCCGTTCTTCAGAAGCCGTATAGGCACCTTCCTTGGCAAATTACTGATTAAATGGTTAAGTGTTGACAAAGTAAACAAGGTACATGCCAATAACTGCCATTTGCGTGGATCAGCGTTTACTACTGCATTACTGAATGATCCCCTGATCGATATCAAGTATAAATTGCATAATGCGGAAATATTGGATCATTTGCCAGAAGGGGCATTTATAACAATATCGAATCATCCGATAGGTTCGGTCGATGGTATTATACTGATCGATATCATGGCAGCCCGTCGTCCGGACTTTAAAGTTATGGTGAACGAGATCCTGGTAAAGATCGGTGCCATGAAGGATAATTTTGTTTCAGTCCTACCCGATTCTACCGGCAATGGTCCGAACCCGGCTAATATAAATGGCGTACGCTATTCTTTACAACGCCTGAAAGAAGGGCATCCGATGGGGTTTTTTCCGGCTGGGGCGATTTCTTTTTATAATAAGGAAGACAAGGGAATCCATGATCTTCCCTGGACACACAGCGTGATCCGTCTGATCCGCAAAGCTAATGTTCCGATATATCCCGTTTATTTTGATTTTTTAAATTCCCGCTTCTTTTACTGGCTGGGTAGTATCAGTTGGAAGATACGTACTTTGCGTATTCCTGCCGAGGCTTTTAACAAACGGGGGAAAACAGTTGATGTGTATGTAGGTGAACCTATTTCGCCTGACGAAATAAAGAATTTTACGGATGATACGGCACTGGCTGAATTTCTATTCAACCGTACTTATGGTGCTAAAAAATAAGAATCCGCTGATAGAATCCACTCTTGATAGCTGGAATTTGAATTAAGATTTGTAATTTTGGCAGACAAACTGAAATAATTACAGATATTCAATAGATATGATGATTAAGGTTGACGTCCAGCAAATAAAACAGCGTTTTGGAATTATAGGAAATAGCCCTGGCCTGAATAGGGCAATCGATGTCGCTCTCCAGGTGGCTCCGACTGATTTGTCTGTGCTTATTACGGGAGAAAGTGGTGTCGGTAAAGAAACTTTTCCTCAGATCATACATCAGAATAGTCCGCGTAAACATGGTCAGTATATAGCCGTGAACTGTGGGGCTATTCCGGAAGGTACCATAGACTCCGAATTGTTCGGACATGAAAAAGGATCTTTTACCGGAGCGTTGGCAGACCGGAAGGGTTATTTTGAAGTAGCCGACGGAGGAACTATTTTTCTGGATGAAGTAGGGGAGCTGCCCACTCCGACGCAAGCCCGTTTGTTGCGTGTTCTCGAGACCGGCGAATTTATTAAGGTCGGTTCTTCGAAAGTGCTGAAAACCAATGTGAGGATTGTCGCTGCAACTAATGTGAACCTGGTGCAGGCTGTGGCAGACGGGAAATTCCGTGAAGATCTGTATTATCGTTTGAATACGGTACCTATCCAGATACCGCCGTTGCGCGAACGTCCGGAGGATATCATCCTGCTGTTCCGTAAATTCGCAGGAGACTGTGCCGAGAAATATCGAATGCCCCCGATCCGGTTGGATGAAGAGGCACGCCAGTTGCTGACCTCTTACCGCTGGCCGGGAAACGTTCGTGAGTTGAAGAATATAACGGAACGTATTTCTGTGATCGAGGAAAACCGTGATATTACAGCCAGCGTGCTGCGTTTGTATCTTCCGGATCTGAATGTGGAAAAATATCCGGTGCTGGTTAAGAAACAGGAGAGCGACCAGAAGTTTTTCAACAGTGAACGCGAGATACTTTACCAGGTACTTTTCGATATGAAGAACGATGTCAATGAACTGAAAAAGCTGGTTCACGATATCATGGGAGGAAAAATGCCTATGCCGGTAGCCGACGAGACTACTTATGCACATCCGATCCATCCGGTACATTCGGCACCGATCCAGGAAGCGGAAGCGGTAGAGGAAGAAGAGACACTTTCGTTGGAAGATGTTGAGAAAGATATGATCCGTAAGGCGTTGGAAAAACATAACGGACGCCGGAAGAATGCGGCGGCCGACCTGAAAATATCAGAACGTACTCTTTACAGAAAGATTAAAGAATATAATTTGGAATAATATGTTGAAAAAGAATGTGATCTGGCTCTGTCTGATGATAGGGGTAATAGTAACGGCTTGTTCTATTTCCTATAAGTTCAACGGAGCTTCGATTGACTATACGAAAGTAAAAACAATTACTGTCAAGGATTTCCCGAACCAGGCTCCTTTGGTGTATCCTCCGTTATCGCAGGAGTTTACCGAAGCATTGAAGGATATTTATATCCGTCAGACACGCCTTCAGATGGTCAATAACAATGGTGATCTGGATCTGGAAGGTGAGATTACCGGTTATGAACTGACTCCGATGGCTGTCAAGGAAGATGCCTGGTCATCCCAGACGAAGTTGACGATCACTGTGCGTGTCCGATATTCTAACCGGACAAATCCGGAGGAAGATTTCGAACAGAGCTTTTCGGCTTATCGCGAGTTCGATGCGACCCGGATGTTGCAGGATGTACAGGCTGAGTTATGTACGGAGATTGTCGATGAGTTGACGGACCAGATTTATAATGCAACCGTAGCCAATTGGTAAAATTATGAAAGCTGCAGACTTATATCTATTGATAGAAGATCCCTCTCTGTTGACGAAGGAGACACTTTCCCCGTTGCGTCAGATAGTGGATGAATATCCCTATTTTCATATAGCCCGGATGCTTTACCTGAAGAATCTGGCTGTATTGAACGATATACGTTTTGCCGCAGAATTGAAAAGGATGGCAGTTTATATACCGGATAGAAGAAAATTATTTACATTGATCGAAGGAGAACGTTATGGTATGGCGTTTAGAACAGCATCGGATAAGGAAGAGACTTCCGCTGCGGATTCTTTCTCTTTAATAGAAGCCTTTCTGGCTGATCGTGAGAGCGAGGGGGAACAACAACCGGCAGATGAGAGTTTATTGTTTCAACCATCCGTATCGTCGGATTATATTTATTGGTCGTTATCCAAAGATGAGACACCGGTGGAAGAGGAGCCGGCTGCCAGACTTCAACATCATGATCTGATCGATTCTTTTATTAAAAATGACGAACAACGAGCACCGGGTAGCGGTTTGTCACTGACTCTGCAGTCGGATGATCTCTCTTCCCTGACTCCGTTGAAAGAAGAGGAGAGTGAGCAACCTCGTTCGTTGGACGATGATTCTTATTTTACCGAGACTTTAGCCCATATTTATGTTAAACAGAAACGGTATGAGAAGGCATTGCAAATTATTAAAAACTTATATTTGAATTATCCAGAAAAAAATGCTTACTTTGCAGACCAAATTAGATTTTTGGAAAAATTGATTATTAACACTAAAAAATAAAACTAAAATGTACGTATTTATTTCTATTCTAATCCTGATCGCTTCAATACTTCTGATCCTGATAGTATTGATCCAGAACTCAAAGGGGGGAGGTCTGGCTTCGGGATTCTCTTCATCTAACCAAATTATGGGTGTACGTAAAACCACAGACTTTTTGGAAAAAGCAACATGGGGCCTGGCAGGTTTTGTTATTGTATGTAGTATCGTTATTACAGCATTTATTCCCAGAGCAACAACTACTACGCAATCTGAAATCAAAAAACAGGTAAATGAAGCTGTTACAATCGACCCGAATACGGTAGCTCCTAATTTCGGAACAGCACAGCCATCGGCTAATGCTCCGGCTGAAGAAGAAACTCCGGCAGAAGCTCCTGCTCAGGCTCAATAAGATTTTAGTATAGCAATATATGCAAAAAGGCATTCCTTTCCGGGAGTGTCTTTTTTGTTTTAATTATTGTCCGATAAATACAATTTATCAGGACGAGTATTTAATTTTTGTATCTTTGTCTAAACAGACAAACCGACCTGTCTGTTTTATATTAAACAATACAAATATGGAGATGATAAATTTTGACGGGCTACTGATTGGGATCGTTACTTTTCTGATAATCGGATTATTTCATCCGATAGTTGTTAAAGCGGAATACTATTGGGGAACCAAATGCTGGTGGATATTCCTTCTTTTAGGAATTGCCGGAACGGTTGCTTCCTTATTGATCGAAAGTGTTTTTGTATCTGCTATCTGCGGAGTATTTGCTTTCTCTTCGTTCTGGACGATCAAGGAAGTGTTCGAACAAGAGGAGCGTGTATTGAAAGGATGGTTTCCTAAAAATCCGAAGAGACAATATCCGGAAAAATAATTGTATCTTTGTAGCCGTAAAAGAATACAGCTATGAAGAAGAAAAAGAAAGTCTCTCCGCTGGACGAGTACATCAAGGCGAACCGTAAAGGAAGCCGCGAAGCGGAACTGGAGAATCACGGACGTCCGGTCAGTCATAACCGGGTGCATGTATCGAAAAAGGTTTATAACCGCAAAAGAGATAAGGCAGATGCCCAGGGGCGTCTGCCTTACTTGTTTAACAGGGTTGCTTGATTTTCTTTTATTCTTCTTTAATATATAATCCTTCGCGTGACAATTGATGGTCGAGGTTAGCTACTCCCAGTCCGACGATAGCCATAACAGTCGCTGCATGTTCCTGGTATTCAGGAATGCTCTTAGTGTATAAGTCACGTTCCGTATGCCATATTTCATCGTAGCTGAAGTTGTACCCTTTGATATCCTTTTCCATAAAGCCTATGGTCGGAACACCTTCGATAGCGAAGACTGAAGCATCCGTACCACCCGGTGTTTTCGGTTGTTTGCGGGGAGCTGCTTCTTTGACTTCGAACGGATATTCCGGATCGATCTTTTGGATAGGTTCGCATATCTTTACAAAATCATCATACATTGCTTTAGGTACACTGATCCCGACCGGAGGAGTAGGGCCTCCATCACGGTTGAAGAGGTTGGATATCTTTTCCAGTTTCTTCGGATTCCCTTCCACCCAGGCTGTAGCACCCAGCAGACCAAATTCTTCACCGGCAAAGGCACAGAATAGCATGGTACGTTTGGGTTTGGCTCCGGATGTTGCGATCAAGCGGGCTGCTTCCATAACAGGGGTAACGCCCGAACCGTCATCCACACCACCTGTTCCCACATCAAAAGAGTCGAGGTGGCCGCTTAACATAACATATTCTCCGGGATATTTGCTCCCTTTGATGGAACCTATTACATTGTAATATTTTACCGGTCCCAGACGGAAATGGTTACGTATATCGAATTCGAGCATGAAAGAACGGCGTTCTTTTACCATCTGTTTAATGGTGGCATATTGATGTTCATCCAGCTTAATATCGGGAACTGTCGGGAGTTTTTCTATTGTCATTTCCTGATCGAATACGACGTTCTTATCATAAAGTGCACGGAGTGGAACAGGGGCCGATTGGATAAAGCCTAAGACACCAGCTTCGCACATCTCTTTGTAGAACAATGCCGGTACATCTTCTTTAAGAGGCAGCAATGGGGTATTCTTCTTATTTACCCAGTTGTCAGTCATTATTTCACGGTTCTTTTTGGCTATTTCATTATTCTCGGCGATAATCGCGGCACGGCTGGAATCGGCCGAAGCTGAGTGGGCAATCGGCCATCCGACATTCGTCCCGCTGACTAATATCCACGCTCCTTTCAGTTGACCTCTCATCCGGTCGAACTCATCCTGTGTAAGCGGTTCGAGCAGCACGTGTCCCCGTTGAAGACCTTTTGTGCCGGAGGTATAAGAAGGGGTAACGAAATGGAGGTCCATACCGTTTTCACCGAGCAGTTTGCCGAACCACGGTCCCCGGTTGAATCCGACCGGTAATGTGCCAGCTTCCTGTAGTTCGACTTCCAGTCCCCATTCTTTAAATTTGGAGGCGACCCATTCGGTGGCATTATCATAGGCATCGGAGCCGATCGGGCGTCCGCCGAAACGGTTGGTCAGAATATCCAGATGGTTCATGACCCGGTTGTCCGTTCGTGCGGTTTCTATGATTTTGTTTACTGCAGCCTCCTGCGCCGGGAGGGATGAAATGGTCATACAGGCCATGGTCGCAAAGAGAAGTATAGTCCTTTTCATATCTGTGTTTGTTTTAAGTATTACAAATTAATGGATAAAATCAACGTGTACCAAATGAAATACGGGAAATAATAACAGAATCGTTACACATTTGTAAAAGTATTACCAAAATAAATAGATACCTTTGTAACCAAATCGGGAGCGTGTGAAATCAATCTGTATGGCTATAGCGAAATATCTGCTGGTAGTACTCTTTATGAGTTACTATGTAGGTGGTACTGCGTTTACCCATACCCATTATTTCCCGACCTATTCTATTACCCATTCCCATCCCTTCCTGCCGGGAGCGGACGGTTTGCCCCATCATACACATAGCTCGACTGCTTTCAATACGATCCAGGAATTGGATGATATTATGTTGGAAGCCGCTGCCTTGTGTTTTGCATTGGCAACAGCTTGGGTACTTCTTGCCGTGTTTATTCAACAACACAAGTATATAACCCCTGTACGTCTTGTACGTAACATCAATCTTCGTGCCCCTCCTTTCAGTATTAAATAATCTACCAGTAACGAAAAACAGAATTATTTAATACAAGAAAATCAATATGAAACAATTACTATTACTATTGCTTCCGGCAATGGTATTATGTTCCTGTAACCATAATAAACAGGACGATGAGGTTGCTATTGCTGTAACTTTGCATGGCGACACGATACAAATAGGGGATAAATCACCTATCTTGTCCCGGTTGAAAACCGATGTTGTAAAGAAAGAATCTTACCGCCTGGAGTTTACCACTTCCGGTGTCGTGAAGGCTATTCCGTCCAATTATGCGGAGATCGCTTCTCCTTTTGCCGGACGTATATCCAAATCATTCGTACGCCTGGGACAGAAGGTAATACCTGGAAGTCCGGTTTTTGAGATAAGTTCGCCGGATTTCTTTGAAACAGGGAAGGCATATTACCAGGCCAAGCAAGAGATGGAACTGGCTCTGAAAAGCCTAAAACGTGAAAAGGACCTGTTGCAGAACAAAGTCGGCGTACAGAAAGAACTGGAAGAGGCGGAAGTCAATTACGAACTGAAGAAAAAAGATTATGAGAATGCGGTAGCCGCCCTGAAGGTATTCCAGATAGAGCCGGACGAACTTGTGCTGGGACAACCTCTGATCGTTCGTTCACCGATAGCAGGCGAGATCGTGACCGACCGTATCGTGATCGGCCAGTATATCAAGGAAGATGCCGAACCGGTGGCGGTGATCGCTAACCTGAGTAAAGTATGGGTCGCTGCCCATGTGAAAGAAAAGGATATGGGGATGATACAGACACTCGACAGTGTTGAAGTCCGTTTGCTGGCTATGCCTGACCAGCCGTTTTCTGGAAAGATCTATCATGTCAGTGAAATGCTGGATGAAGATACCCGTTCGGTAGAGGTTTTGATCGAATGTGATAACAGTTCGCGTCTGATGAAACCGGCTATGTATGGGACGGTCAAATTGTGCGACCGCAGTACGGAGGTAATCCGTATCCCGACTTCGGCTATTCTGCAGGAAGAGGAGAGTGCTTATGTTTTGCTTGCGCTAGGCAATAATTGTTACCGGAAGCAGAAAGTTTCTACTTCTGTTACGGAAGACGGCAAGACGGTGATTCTTTCCGGACTGACACCCGGAGATACGATTGTAAGTACGGGAGCTTTTTATTTACTTGATGCCCGGTAGATCCTATGAAGAAGATAATTTATATGGCGATACATCGGCGGGGCTTGATGTTCGTGCTATTCCTGTTTCTTGCCGTAGTAGGATATTATTCGTGGACGAACCTGGCGATTGACGCCTATCCGGATATTGCCGATACCACCGTACAGGTTGTAACGCAGGTTCCCGGACTGGCTGCCGAAGAGATCGAGCAACAGATTAGTATCCCTATCGAGAGGGCGATGAACGGCATGCCGGGGCTGAATGTGATGCGAAGTAAGAATACCTTCGGACTGTCTACTGTCGTGCTGGTGTTCGACGACGGTATCGACGATTACTGGGCACGCCAGCGTGTGCAGGAACGTCTGGTCGATGTGGAACTACCTTACGATGCGGTTCCGGGATTGAACCCGCTGACTTCACCTACCGGCGAGATTTTCCGGTATGTACTGGAAAGTGACCGGCTGGATCTGCGTGAGTTGACCGACCTGCATAAGTGGGTGATCATTCCCCGTTTGAAACAAGTGACAGGGGTTGCCGATGTCAGTAACTATGGCGGTATTACTACACAGTATCAGATAGAAGTGAATCCGCATAAGATGGAACAATATAATGTGACATTGGGCGATATCACCGAGAAGATCGAAAAGAATAACGTAAATGCCGGCGGCAGCATGTTGAGCCGGGGCGACCTGAGTTACGTGATCCGTGGTATCGGTCTGGTAAAAGACCTGACAGACCTGGGGCGTATTGTTATCAAAACCGAGAATGGTATACCTGTCTATCTCGACGATCTGGGAACATTGAAGTACGGGAATCTGGAACGCAAGGGCGTACTGGGTTTCTTCGACGGCGTGCGTGACCATTCGGATGGGGTGGAAGGTATTGTCCAGATGCTTCGCGGCGAGAATCCGTCTAAGGTGCTGGAAGGTGTGCATCTGGCTGTGGACGAACTGAATAATGAGACCCTACCTGAAGGAACCCGCCTGCATGTCTTTATGGATCGTACGAATCTGGTTGATATGACCTTGCATACCGTATCCCACACACTGTTTGAGGGAATGGTGCTGGTGGTGTTGGTTCTGATCCTGTTTTTAGGGAACTGGCGTGGCGCTTTATTGGTAGCACTTACCATTCCGTTATCCTTGTTGATCGCCTTTATCCTGATGCACCTGACGGATATTCCTGCCAACCTGCTTTCGTTGGGTGCTATCGACTTCGGTATTTTGGTGGACGGAGCGATTGTAATGATGGAAACTATCCTGAAGAAGCGCGAACGGCATCCGGACGAGATACTGACTGAAGATTCCATCCTGCGCCGTACGACAGAAGTTGCCCGTCCGATCTTTTTCTCTACATTAATTATCATAACGGCTTATCTTCCCCTGTTTGCTTTCGAACATATCGAAAAGAAACTGTTTACGCCGATGGCTTACACCGTAGGATATGCTTTGTTGGGTGCTCTGGCTGTCGCTTTGTTCCTGATACCGGGACTGGCTTTTTATGCTTATCGCAAACCGCGTAAGATATATCATAACCGCTGGCTGGAGAAGTTGGGAGAGATCTATCACAGACAGATCGTCGCTTTGCTGGATAAACCTAAGCGGGTATTACTGCCGTTATTGGTTATACTGGTTGCTGCCGGTGTCTTGAGTTATACGGTTGGAAAAGACTTCCTGCCGCCGCTTGATGAAGGAGCTATCTGGATTCAGGTGCAGTTACCTCCAGGTATTTCGATCGAGAAGTCGAAAGAGATGGGAGCGGAGTTGCGTAAAGCGGTGAAACAGTTTGATGAAGTCTCTTATGTAATGACCCAGGTAGGTCGTGATGATGAGGGAGCAGAGGCTTTCTCTCTTTCCCATATCGAATGCGGAGTAGGTCTGAAACCCTACGACACCTGGAAGTTCGGCAAGACAAAGGCAGACCTGATCGAGGAAATGTCGGAAACGTTGTCGACCATGCCCGGCTATACTGTCAGCTTCTCGCAACCGATCATCGACATGGTAATGGACCAGATAGCCGGTGCCCATAGTGACCTGGCAATCAAAGTCTATGGCGATGATATTACCGATACCCGCCATATAGCCGACAAAGTGGTAAATGTACTGCGTGCGATTCCCGGAGCTGCCGACGTAGCTATTGACCAGGAACCGCCGTTACCTCAGTTGCAAATAGTCGCCGACCGTGACCGTATCGCGCAATACGGACTGAACTTTTCCGATGTAGCCGATATGATCGAGCTGGCGATCGGAGGAAAGGCTATCTCGCAGATATTTGTCGGAAGCAAAAGTTACGACGTGATCTGCCGTTTCGACGATGCCAGCCGTGATACGCCCGAAAGTATCGGTAATCTGTTGCTTACTAACGGGGCAGGAGCGAAGATACCGCTTTCGCAGGTGGCAGAAGTGAAAATGACAACCGGTGCCAGTACCATTTCCCGTGAAATGAACAAACGCCATCTGACTATCCATATCAACCTGCGTGGCGTTGACCTGACCGAGTTTCTGAATAAGGCGAACCGGCTGATCGATAAGGAGGTTGCCTATAACCATGATACCGTTCATCTGCAATGGGCAGGACAGTTCGAGAATCAGAACCGTGCCTATAAACGTCTGGCGGCAGTCGTGCCTCTGGCTTTAGGTATCATGCTGTTGCTGTTGTTTGCCGCCTGTGGAAAGTTCCGTCAGGCAGCTTTGATGATGTGCGTGGTTCCTTTGGCTCTTTTCGGCGGCATGTTGGCGTTGAATGTGCGGAGGATGACGCTGAATGTGTCTTCTGCCGTCGGTTTTATTGCGTTGATCGGTGTGGCGATTCAGAATGGTGTGATTATGATCTCTCATATCAATAACCTGCGTAGCCGCGACCGGGGTTTCAAGCAGTCCATTATTACCGGGGCGAAACACCGTTTCCGTCCGATCCTGATGACGGCAACAGTAGCTGTATTGGGATTGTTGCCAGCTTCCTTGAGTACGGGGATCGGTTCCGATGTGCAGCGTCCGTTGGCAACGGTGATTGTCTATGGGCTGCTGTTTGCGACCGTTATTACGCTTTATGTACTTCCTGCTTTGTATTATCTGGTGGAAAAGCACTATTTAGATGAAGATGCGGGAGCTGTTAATCCGGAAGAGCCGACAGCTTAAATAAATTAGAAATTGCAGATAAAAAGAATAAAAGATATGCGACAATATATTACTATGTGCCTGCTTGCCGGAAGTTTGGCAGGGAGTGCCCAGCAGATGGTTCCCCTCTCTTACCGCAATTATATGGAGAAGGTGACGGAAGGGAACCTGGAGTATGCAGCCGAACGTCTGAATATGGATGTTTCCGAAGCGGAGGTCGTTGCTTCGAAAGTCTTCAACGACCCGAACCTTTCCGTATCGTATTTCAATAACGAAAACGGAAGCTTGCAGATGGGAGAAGGAGTAGAGGTAGAACTGAGCAAAACGTTTTCTTTCGGGAAACGGGGAGCGAATATAGCCCTTGCCCGGAGTGAAAGTGAATTGACGAAGGCGCTCCTTGCCGATTACTTCCGCAACTTGCGTGCCGATGCTACGGTCTCTTACCTGGAGGCATTGAAACAATATGAATTGTATAAGGTGAAGCAGAATGCTTATGAGAATATCCGCCAGTTGGCGGAAAGTGACAGTGTTCGTTTCACTTTAGGGAAGATTATGGAGATCGATGCTACGCAAAGCCGTCTGGAGGCTGGTATCCTGAAGAATGAATTATTGCAGGCGGAAACAGATTTGCATAACGCTTTCTCTAATCTGAACCTGCTGACCGGTTCGGTTGCCCGGGATACCTTATATATTCCGGAGGCTTCGCTGCATCTGTCATCCCGCGATTTTGTGCTTGCCGACCTGATCTCTACTGCTTCCATCAACCGTGCCGATCTGGTGGCTGCCCTGAAGAATAAGGAAGTAGCTGCCCGTGCTCTGAAAGTGACACGGCGGGAACGGAATACGGATGTAGACCTTTCCATCGCTGTAAGCAAGAATGCCCGGGTATATAATGAAGAAGCTCCGGCTCCTCCCTTTACGGGGGTGACGGCGGGGATCGCCATTCCTCTGAAGTTTTCCAACTTTAATAAAGGGGCGGTGCGTGCAGCCCGTTTCCGTGAACAGCAGGCGGAAACGCAGTATCAGCAGGCTTTATTACAGGTACAGACGGAAGTGATGCAGGCTTACCGCAGTTATCAGTCATTGACGGTGCAGGTCAGTCATTATGAGAATGGCATGCTTCATGCGGCCCAGGAAGTGATCGACGGGAAGATCTATAGCTATAACCGGGGAGAAGTCTCCCTGCTGGAGGTCCTGGATGCCCAACGGACGTATGATGATGTGCAGGCACAATATATAGAGACTTTGTTCAATTATTGTACAGCGCTTGTAGAGTTGGAGAAGAGTGCCGGGGTTTGGGATGTGGAGATGTAATAGGAAAAGCACAGTAAATAATCTGTATAAAGGATGTTTACTGTGCTTCTATCTATAAGGCTTGGGACAGTTTATCCGGATTTTGTCTGCAATCGAATATGGCAGCAATTCTGATATAATTATCCTTTTCCAGGCAATATACGATTTTATAATTACCTTCAATAAGCGAACGATATCCATGAGGATTACTAAGTAATAAAGGTTCCTTAAATCCTAACAGGGGTTGTTCTTTCAGTCTTTTACTGCTTAGTCTGATTGCATCAGAAATTTTTTTGGCAGTACGTACTCCGTATCGCGTCTTATAAAAGTTGAATATTTCTGTGATTTGTTCTTTGGCGATAGGGTCCCATCTAAGCTTTTTCATTTAAGCGAATCCAAGTAGTTATCCATATCCTCTTCTTCGATAAACTTCCCGTGGCGGTAGTTCTCTTCAGATTCAGCAACAACCGATCTCATTTCATCAAGAGTCGGTGCCCAAGGATACGGTTTACTTTTAGATGCAACCTTTCTTTGCTGTAAAGCTTTTGCGTAATTCTCCAACTCTGTAAACTCCTCTTCACTCATCGAGAGGATGAACTCGGTGAAACATTGTTTCCGTAAATTTAATTCCATTGTAGTCATAATATTTCTTATTTGGTTTACTAGCATAACAAAGATAAGGCATTAATTCTGAATTATATTTACATTTGTAACCAAATAAGAAATACACGTATGATATTTTACTTTTCAGGAACCGGGAACTCCCGTTGGGTTGCGAATGCTTTGGGCATCGCTTTGGGAGAGCCTGTTGTTTCGATAGCAGAGGAGTTAAAAACAGGTAAAAAGGAATTTGTCTGTCCGCTCAGGGAAGACGAGAAAGTGCTGTTCGTTTACCCGGTGCATTCCTGGGGACCAGCTGTTCCTGTAACTCGCTTTATCTCTGGCTTGAAGCTGACCGGATACGATAAACAACCGGTTTATTCTATCTCAACCTGTGGCGACGAATGTGGTTATACGGATGATATAATGCGGAAAGTACTGAAAAAGAAAGGTCTTATACTGACCGATAGTTACTCAGTCATTATGCCGAACAATTATATCCTGTTACCGGGCTTCGATGTCGATAGCAAAGAGGTGGAACAAGAGAAACTGAAAGACGTCCCTTCGGCTGTCGATGCTATTGTTGCCGCTATTCGGGATGGTAAAAACGTTAATTTATACAAGAAAGGAAGCCTGCCGGGACTGAAAAGCTACTGGATATATCCTCTTTTTACTAACTTTGCCATAGGGAAGAATTCTTTTCGGGTGACGGATGACTGTATCTCATGCGGCCTGTGTGAGCGGGTTTGTCCGACCGGAACGATCACGCTGACCGACGGGAGACCTGTCTGGTCTGATACCTGTGTACAATGTGTCGCTTGTATCCATCGCTGTCCGGTTCGTGCCATCGAATATGGTAAGATTACCTTGAAGAAAGGAAGATATCATCATCCCGATACTAAACAATAAACAAAGCAAAAATGAAACAATTTGTAATGATGGTTATGGCGTTGTTCCTGTTGGCAAGCTGTCAGGAAACGTCCAAAGGTTATGTAATAAACGGAGTAGTGGAGAATATGCCTGATGGCAAGATCTATCTGAAATCCTTCCGTAATAAAATGTTCTTTGATGTGGATACAGCCGAGATCGAGGATGGTAAATTTACCTTCAAAGGTGAAGTAGACCAGCCTCTGTTGTATGGTCTGGCTACCGAGGATATGAATTATCCGGTACAACTCTTTGTTGAGAACACTATTATGGATGTAACGATCGGTAATGACGGTGAGACAATTATCGTTCAGAATTCTCCTGTTAATGTGATTTTCCAGGAGAACCAGAGCAAGGTCTTTGAGAACGGGTTCGATATCGATAGCCTGATCAGCAAATATCCTGACTCTCCGGCTGCAGCTTTCTATCTGTACCGGTATTTTACGTATCAGCTACCGCTGGATCAGTTGAAGGCTACTCGTTCTAAAATCTCTCCGGCTTTGGCTAACTGCCCTTATGTGAAGGATCTGGATGGCATCATCGGTCAATTGGAAAACGTACAGATCGGTAAGACGGCACCTGAGTTCTCTTTACCGGATACGGCTGGAGTAGCTGTTTCCTTGTCCGACTTCCGTGGTAAATATATTCTGTTGGACTTCTGGGCATCCTGGTGTCCTCCCTGCCGTCGCGAGAATCCGAATGTCGTGAAAGCATTCCAGGATTACAAGGATAAGAACTTCACGATCATCGGTATTTCCCTGGATAATAATAAAGATAAATGGCTGAAGGCCATCGCTGATGATAACCTGACCTGGACACATGTATCCGACCTGAAATACTGGGATTCGGAAATACCGGCCTTGTATGGTGTCCGTGGCATTCCGGCTAATGTTTTGCTGGATCCTGACGGTGTGATCATTGCCAAGAATATCACAGGTGAAGAATTGCATAATACTTTAAAAGATGTAATCAAATAAGCATGAAACGAAATCTGCTTATATCCTTTTTCTGCCTTCTCTGCCTGTGGGTTTCCGCTGCGGAGAAGGTTGATTTTGATAAAGCCGTCCGTACGGCTGTCGAACGGCAGATGCAGGCTTATCCGAAATCGACGTTGAAAGATCTGTATAAGAATTTCTTTCAGGATAAGTTCGGTCCCGGACATATTATCAGCGATACGACTGCTGCCGGAAATTATTTGCGCCGTGAAATGGCTTCTTATACGGAAACAGAAGGTGAACTGGCAGAGCCGACCGGTTGGGAAGGCAACTTCTACCGGGTAAACCTGTCCGTCATAAAGAACGGGCAAATTCCTTACCAGACCTTTTTTGATGCATTTATTCGTAGTGTGAACGGAATCCGGTCTGTGACCGTTGCCGAATGGCAAAAAGAATGGAACCGGATTGAAGCAATTATCCGTTCGATGGAGCTTACCTTACCGGACTATGAAAGTGATAGGAAAGAGATCGACGACCGTTTGAACCGGGGTGAATATGTCGGTCATCACAGTAAAGTGTTCGAAGAGACTTACTCTCCGCATTACCGTATCATCAGTAAAGATATTTTTGAACAAGAATTACAACCTTTAATACAATTGTCATCCAATTAGTTACAACAAACAATCAATCCTTCTTGTTTTATTATTGAATAATAAATAGATGAAGAAGGAGATGAGAATTGCAATCAGCGGTAATTCAGGTTTTATAGGACGGCATCTGACAGAGTTTTTATCTGCCGGAGGAAATGTTGTTGTCCCTTTGAAACATTCGATGTTCCGTTCGAGGTCGGATGAGAAACTGAGGCAGGCACTGACCGGATGCAATGTCGTAATCAACTTGGCGGGAGCTACTATCAACCAGCGCTGGACCCGGAAAGCCAAGCGTAAAATACTGAACAGCCGTATCCATACGACCCGGCGATTGGTTTCGATCATCAATGGGATGGAGGTGAAGCCGGAAGTGTTCATCTCTGCTTCTGCCGTCGGTATTTATCCGGATAAGGGTATTTATTCGGAAAGCAGTACGTCGGAAGGAACGGGTTTCCTGGCTGATGTCTGTATCCGTTGGGAAGACGAGGCGCAGAAGCTGTCGAGAGATATCCGGCTGGTTATTGCACGTTTCGGGGTTGTCCTGGCGAAAGACGGAGGCGCGTTGCCTAAGATGTTATTGCCGTTCCGTTTCTTTGTCGGCGGAAAGATTGCTTCCGGAAAACAAGGGTTCTCCTGGATACATATAGAAGATGTTTTGCATGCCATTCAGTTCATTATCGATCATAAGGACTTGTCGGGAATCGTGAATCTCGTTGCTCCCCAGCCTTTGACAAACCGGGCTTTTACAAAAGTTACCGCCGAGGTGATGCATCGTCCGGCATGGTTGACTATTCCCCGGAAAGTTTTCCAATATGTATATGGGGAAGGTGCGGAGGTGGTCACCAAAGGACAGCAGGCTTATCCTGCCCGGCTACTTTCTGCCGGGTATATATTCCGTTATTCGGATATACGGCTGGCTTTATATAGTTTCATGATGTGATCTTAGACATATCAACAAAAGTTTTTCATAATAAATCCTTCATTCCTTCATCTGCTACGTAATTTGCTGATTGTTAATCTTTATAGATGAAGGTATTTAATTAAGATGAAGGATGCTTCCTTTATTTTTGATTTTTTTTATTCATAGATGATATTATTCGATGCTGTAAAAGGAGTAGGTTTCTTTCGAAGGATTGTCTGTAAACTTATAGTATTCTAGCATATATCCGGTAATCTCTTAGGTCCGTTATTATATCTCTTTTTCTGTTTCCCATTTGTCGGACGCTTGTTTGACAGTTGGCAAACGCTTGGAAGACTGCTGTCGAATAAGCGTTCGACAGATGACAAACAATAGAAAGTTAATAACTTTCGGAGTAATAAGTAATTAGTTCTTTACTTGTTGTTTGTTATTTAGATGCTACTCTTTGCCGAACAGATTCAACCGGAATAGTACTGACTTTAAGCAGAAATATGAAGTGTTTTTCCAAAAGAAAGATCATAACCTTCATGCTGTCCCAAAATCATTCATTGTAATATATCGGTAATCAATCGATTAAGCAACAGATGAAGGAATGAAGAAATTATTTTGAAAAACTTTTGTTGTGTTGATGTGTCCCGTTTATTCACAGATGAGGTTTGGCTTTACATTGTAGATATGGCAAATAAAAAAGCGGCCCCATTAATCGGAGACCGCTTTCCTGTTTATATTGGCACTTATTTATTTGTAGCTATAACCCGCTTTCTTTTGTGCACTGTTCGCATTTGAAGCCGGGATTAAAGTGAAGCCCCACTTGTATTCCTGGTCGGCAGGTAAAGTGTATTCAGGTTCCGGACGAGAATACCAGCTGTCGTAACCGGCTAATCCCTGTTGTTTCAGGTCGACACATACTTCTACGAAGTTACGCGGAGTAATATCGTTGATGTGTGTCTGGCGAGGTTTGTCGTACGGGCCGAGGTTCGGACGGTTGTCGATCTCTTCCTGTGTGAAGTTGTTCCATTGGTACGGACGGTTGGTAGTCTTTCCGGCATCGAAATCTTCCACGGAATTACGCATCGCATTAAATTCCATTTCATCGTCGGCAACGATCAACAAGTTCTTGCCTTTGCCGCCTAAAGTGATCCAGCGGGTATCGCAATGATGACCGTTTTCCTGCGGACGAACATAGGGGAAATACTGCTCTTCAGCCGTGCTCTTATACTGTCCGATCATGTAACCGGCTTTACGGTCCCAATAATTTTCCAGCGGACCGCGTCCGAAGTATTCCAGCTGATCCATCGTAACCGGCAGACGGAAACGAACACCGATACGGGGAACGACCATCTTGTCGCGACCGCTTACCTTATCACGACCCGGGGAGAATGTTGCCGTGGCAGTTGCTTCGGAAATACCGATCTTCACGCCATCCAGATGAGCCGGAGTGAAATGAGTAGCTACATTCATAACACCGTCAGGATAGATCTTGTAAGTGATCAGGAACTGGTTGCCGGCCGGTAATTTATAATCGACGTTTACGATCGCATTACCGTCGACGATCTCGGCAGAAGCATTCGTTACGTTGAAGTTGCGGCTGGATAGTTCCCAAATTTCCAAACGTTTCGGGTCACCGCTTCCGTAGTCGTTATCGTTAGGTGCACGCCAGAAGTTCGGCTGGATACCGAAACCTTCGTTGAAATATTCTGTTCCGCCTACTTTATAAGAAGTAACGACACCTGCTTTTTTATCGAATACGAAGTTGACCTTAGAAGAAGTTACTTTTACATTATCTCCTTCTTCAGATACAGTCAGTTTAGGACCACCCGCCTTATAAGCTACCTTTTCGGCTTCGATAGGCAAACGGAACTGATCCTGTGCGATATCGTAACCGGCCGGAATAACACCTTCCTGTTTTGTGGAAGTAACGACAAAGTCAACCAGATAATCGGTACCGGCCTGTGGTTTCAAATCGGCTACAGGAACAGTGATTTCCTGTGAAGCCTGCGGAGCCAGGTCGAGTGAAACTTTATTACTCTTGATTACTTTGTTGTTGGCCTTTACGGTATAGGTGATCATATAATCTTTCAGGTTGGTGAAGTAGAAACGGTTCGTGATCTTGAATACACCGTTTGCTGCATTAACAGCTTCGAAACCGACATTCTGATGCGTAAATTTCACCTCTGCTATTGCCGGATGCGGGGTACGGTCCGGATTGACGAGGCCGTTGCAAAGGAAGTTTCCGTCGCTGGGCATATCTTTACCGAAGTCACCGCCATAAGCATAATACTCTTTTCCGTTTTCGTCTTTTACAAGAATGCCCTGATCTACCCAGTCCCAGATCCAGCCACCCTGAAGGTTCGGATATTTGTAGATAGCTTTCCACTGTCCCCAAAGGTTACCTGTCGAGTTACCCATTGCGTGAGCATATTCGGACGGAGCAACCGGACGGTCGCTGCCTTTTGCACCGATCTCTTCCAGCCATCCGGCACTCGGATACTGAGGAACATACATATCCGTATTCCATTCCCAAAGGGCACGTTCGTAGTTGACCGGACGGTCCATCAAACCTTTTTCTTTGTTTTTCAGGTAAAGGTAAGTCTGATAGAAGTTATATCCGTTACCGGCTTCGTTACCCAGCGACCAGATAGTTACTGACGGGTAGTTCTTGTTACGTTCATACATATTCATTGTACGATCCATGTGCGGCAACAGCCATTCCGGGTTGTTACCTAGTGAACCGCCTTTGCTCAGGCTGTAATACATACCGTGCGATTCGACATTTGCTTCATCATACACATACAATCCGTATTCGTCGCAAAGCTCATAGAACCGGCGGTCCTGTGGGTAGTGGCACAAACGAACCGAGTTGATGTTGTTCTTTTTCATCAGTTCGAAGTCTTTACGCATCAGTTCCTCTGTCACATAATGACCAGTCAGGGGATTGTGTTCGTGGATATTCACCCCTTTGAACTTGATCGGTTGTCCGTTGAACAACAGTACGGTGTACGGTTTGCCGTTACCTGCGATCTGGTCGATCGGTTTGATCTCGATGCGGCGGAAACCGACGTTGTACGGGATAACTTCGGTTACTTTACCATCTTCCTTTACAGTCATCAATAACTTGTAAAGGTTCGGATGTTCGGCACTCCAGGTAGCTACGTCATTTAAATTTTTTTCAAAAGAGGCAGTCTTGATGCTGTTAGCTCCGACCCATAGCTTATTATCTGCTGTGGCAACAGTCTGACCTTTTGTATCCAGCAGTTCGTAAGATACGGTGATGTCTTTTGCTTCTTTCGTATGGTTTTTGATGTCTACAGCCAGATTGAAGATACCATTCTTGTACGTATCGTCCAGGGTAGAGATCACGCGGAAATCATTTACCGCAATCTTAGGTTGTGACCATAGGAATACGTCACGTTCAATACCGCTGATACGCCAGAAGTCCTGACATTCCAGATAAGAACCGGTACTCCATCTGAATATCTTCAGTGTCAATACATTTTTTCCCGGTTGCAGATAGTTATTGATCAGGAACTCCGCCGGGTTCTTGGAGTCTTCACTATAACCTACTTCTTTTCCGTTGACATACACATAAACTCCCGATTTTGCTCCGGAGATATGCAGATACACATCGCGTCCGTCCCAGTTTGCCGGGATCTCGAAGTCGCGGCGGTAAACACCTACCGGATTTGTTTCAGGCAATAGCGGAGGTTGCGGATTACGTGGTTTGAACTCATAGCCATGGTTGGTATAGATGGCTGTGCCATGTCCCTGAAGTTCCCAGTTTCCCGGTACGGTAATATCATCCCAGGAAGCTGTGCTGGTGGATGGGTCAGTGATATTTGCCGGAAGATCCTTGTATGAATCTACAAAATAGAATTTCCAGGTTCCGTTCAGTAATGAATAGTAGGGACTCTTTTCAAAACTGGAAGTGAGAGCTGTCGAACGGTCGCCATACGTCATGAACGAGCTGCGCGGCAGTTCTTTGTTTACGGCAACGACCTGAATGTCCTGCCAGTACGGCTTCGTATCCGGGGCGGCTGTCGCATGAGCAGCAAAAGCAGTACCCAGAAGGAAGCAACCGAATGCTCCGGTGAGCATTGCTTTCTTAATCGAGTGTTTCATTTGTATTTATTTAGGTTGGTAGTATCTTATTGAAAATGGGAGGCCGGTAATTATATGTACATATCAATTACCAGTCTCCCATTTTAAGTGTTGTCTTTTTATTTAGCAGCGTAATAAGAGTAGCCTTCAACTACCTGACGGAATGCCAGAACACCTGCCTGATTCAATTCTACGTTCATTTCTTTACCGTCCGGCAAATACATGACCACTTCGTCGTTATCAGTAAACTTTAACAGTTTAGTCGCTTCGCCATCGGCTTCCACACTCCAGCTCTTGTCTGTTTCGTTGAATACAAGGTCGATTGCTTTTTCTTCACCTTCTTTTTGGATATGATATCCGTCTTTCTTGGTTTCGACAGTATATACACCGTCTTTTCCGTTGATTGTCTTTACGGTTCCTGCATCTGCAACAGGATTGTTTCCGCTCCAGAATTCGATAGAGTTCAGAACCAGTATATCTGCAAGAGCTGAGATTTCATAAACGGGGACAATCCAGAAAGCGATAAATACTAATTCGTTGACGAACTTACTGTCGATATTTCTGTTCCAATCCAAAAGTTTGTTTGTCAAGCCGAATGATCCGATGCAAGATGAAAATAGAACACTGCTGGCCAAGGTTGTAGCCACTAATAATGTTAAACTTTTTTTCTTCATGAATTTTAAATTATTTGTAGTTAATTTGGGGCGAAGATAATAATAATTTTGTTTCCCAACTTACTGTTTCTTTATTATTTCGGCATTCCATGAGCAGTTCATCCCTGTTTTTTACAGGTACTGTAAGGAGTTCCGGCAAGTTGAATGTTTTAGTGAATTTGAGATAAAAATCCGGGTCTTCCTGAGGTAAAACGAAAGGTTTGCATGCCATTCCCGTTTGAGTATCAAATTTGGCGATATAGGGATGAGCCCATAGACCATCCTGCCGTTTGCTGCTGAAAACGAACCATTCGCCGGTAGACGACCAGGTATGAAAACTATCTACATCCGTACTGTTCACCTCTTCCATATTACGTATTTCGTTTGTTTCCAGATTTAATAAGTACAGTTCACTTTCCGGATGCCAGATTGAAAAGTTTCCGTAATCAGAACAAGTAAACATCAGATATTTTCCATCCGGTGAAATACGGGGGAAAGAGACGCTTTTCCCCTTTTCAGAGGCTTTATAGACACATTCAGGAGAACCGAAGTCTCTTTTTTCTACATTAAAAGAGATTCTGTACAGGTCATATCGTATATTACTTAGAGGTGTTTTTTTATCGATAGCCTTACTTCGGCAGAAATAAAGCATAGTCCCGTCAGGATTCCATGCAGGGAATGTTTCCATCCACTCATTGCCATAAATTGCCGGTGAGGTAATTAAGTGGTTTGTTTTTGTATCTAAAATGATCAGATCTGATTCGGAATCGGCTACTTCGATTGCTTTGGGGCCTGTAGAATGGAAATATTGCTGAATTTCATTGACTGAAAATGCCAGATACCGTCCTGCCGGATGCCAGGCGGCATAAGTCCCTCCGTTGTTCATTTCAGGCGTTTTTATATCCAGCCTGCTGAAATTTTCCTGTTGCTTTATAAGCGTTCCTCCCATTTTACCACGTATGTGGATCATCATGGTTTCGGACGAATTTTTACAGAATGTGTGACAGTTTATACATCCTTTTTCTACGGATTTATTTTCGATAATCGGACTCTCTTCGTATGTGCTTAAATTGCGTTGGTAAATTCCCATTTGATTCCATAATTCATATCCCGGATAGATGAGACGGTAAGCCAGATACGGGTCGATTGGCGATTTTGAAATATTATTTATAATATCCGGATATTGTATCCATTTATTGTCCTGTTGTATACAGATACGGATATAAAACATATTTCCTGTAGTATCGTTTAAAAGCTCTTTCCACTTTTTTTGCGGGATAACGACAGATGGTTGTTTACTTCTCAATCGGGTATAGATTTGATTTTGATTACCTATCTCCGTATAATATTCTTCTCCTTTTTCCATGATGCGGAAATTGGGCGGGGCAATATTAGAGGGAAAGGTGACTCCCGTGTAGTCCGGAAAGATATTTATTGATTTACTTGTTTGTATGTCGGGTGTTACGCCTGTTTGTTTACAAGCGGATACTATCCATAATAAGGAATATATGAGTACTATGTATTGTGTATGTTTCATGACCTATTGTTTATCGATGATCTTATTACCGTAAGGACTTAGGAAATGGAGATAATACCAGAAGGTATCTCCGAATTGTTCTTTTAATTTTTTTATTTCTTTCTTCCGGTAAAGAGTATAGTAAGTTCTGAATCGGTATTCCGTTTCTTCGCTGATCGTAAAACCAAGTTTATCATATGTTTCTTTGTCCACTCCCAATTTATAAGTATAGAGTGCTTCTTCGTATAGACGGGGCAAAGAAGCGTATGGAAAAGTTCGTATTCTCCCCAGGTTTTCAGCAAAGCGGGTAATCTGGTTACTAAGTAACAAGTCGCTCATTAAATACTCAAACGCCATTTGATTGGAGGAATCCCGGTCGCATAAATAGCTTAACTCCGGGCCTATATTCAATATATTGGCAAAACGGACTTTTTCCTCCGGATTATACGAGAGTGCATTTGGAAATGGACTTTGTTTTTCCCGAATCATTTTTTCGTATATTTCCGTGTCTCGTTTATAGAATAAAGATTGTTTTAATACGTTGATGAAACGGTGTGCAACGCCATATCGTTGAATTGCTATATTATACCGGACCAGATTGGTTATTATCGGAGCTGTTTCTCCATATACTACCATCGCTTCGAAGGCCCAACGGTGGGCTTCATTTATATAACCTAATTGTTCATAAATATAATGACCGTATCTACTTCTTTCGGGTTCTCCTGTCCAGGGAAGGCATAAGGAGGCGACTCCTTTGGTTTGCGGATATTTCAATAAGTCGTAGGGCATACGTCCGATATGGAAAAGTGCCATGTTACGGAAATATTCCATTAGCTGATTATTGCCACGGAATTTGTCGGCACAATGTAATACTTTTTCCCATTCTTTCTTTTTTAAATGATCTTCTGCTTCAAGCAGCAACCGTTCTTTCATGTTGTAGTTGATGATAAACAGATACGATGTGCTGCCGGTATACAGACAAATGCATATAGAAAGACAATAGTAATATTTTTTGTCAGTAAAGAAACGGGATAAATATTTAGCAGATAACCCACTGATGATAATCACAGAAACGGATATTAATAGAGGCATCCAACCCAGGTTGAACACGGTTATCAATGAGATGGGGATTAAGGAATAATAGAAATATCTTTTTCTGAGAAAAGAAAGACAATAGAATATCAGCAGGTAACAAAAGATATTTGACGCATGATAAAATTTAAAATCAATAGATTCGAATTGGATCAGTAAGTATAACGGTATCAATACAGCTAAATGTAATGGATCGTTTTGTCTTGCGATCCGCTGACAGATCAGGCAGGGAAGAAGATAAATAAAAGATAATAATAGCGTGAAAATGACTTTTCCGGCATAGGGATAGTAAAAAAACTGGATAATGAAATTTGCCATATAACGACCGAGCCCACCGCTTTCATATAGATAGCTTTCCAGGTAAGAACGACTGAACAAAAATAGTTCCTGCTGTTCATGGTAAGGTATGATATAAGCCAGGCTGTCCATGAATAGAAACATGAATGAAGCGATAAGGCAGATGAACAGAAACCAATGGCTGTTTTTCATAAGGTGTCGTTTTGGGAGAAGGAACCTGGATTCAACCAGGTCCCTTTGAGTTTTTAATAACCGGAATTCTGTGTTAATGCAGGATTCAGGTCAATTTCCGATTGAGGAACCGGATATACATAGTTGTGATCTGAATATCGGCTGCCAGTTAATTTTATATTTTCACCCTCATACAATATACATCTTTGTCCGTCGGGAGAGCTGGGGTCGTCTACGAGTTTGTATTTTAAACCGAGGAAAGGAGCATTCAATACTTCGCTGGCAATACCCCATCGGCGAATATCCCACTGGCGTTTGCCTCCTTCCAGGGCAAACTCTACACGCCATTCATTACGGATGCGTTGACGCAATTCGTCCTGTGTCCCGCAGTATGTCGGTTTGCTTGCATCTGTCTTTTGCAGTTCGGGAATACCGGCACGGCGGCGTACACGATTTACAGCCTCGAAAGCAGAATCATCCAAAGGAGTCGTTTCATTTTTAGCCTCTGCATACGTCAGCAATACTTCTGCGAAGCGAATCACATGCCAATCCTTTCCCATATCCCAACCTGTCGATTGCGGATCGATACTCGGATCCAACCATTTCTGCTGATAATAACCGGTTGCCGTAGCATCACCGTGCTGGGCGATACCGGTGTTACCGCTAGACTTCAATGGAGCAACTTTGATGACTGTACCATACATCTCTTCACCATCATGTAATACGCAAACTTCCAAACGTGGGTCGCGGTTTGTAAACGGATCGTTTTCTTTGTATAGCGACGATTTGCTGATCGGTGCGCCGTCAATACATTCGAAAGCATCTACCAGGCTCTGTGTCGGGTTGATACCTCCCCAGCCTTTTGTCGGGAAACATTCCCATCCGATGATATAGTTGGTGTTATCCGGTGCGTTAAACTGGCGGACCAGAATAGCTTCGCTACACGCTTCCTGGCTTTCCCAGAATAATTCGGCATACCTTCCGGTGCCTTCTGCATCGAACAATTCATACTGGTTGGAGTCGATAACAGCCTTTGAAGCCGCTGCAGCGACTTCCCAATCAGCGTAATACAAAGCTGCACGTGCTTTCATTGCATAAGCGGCTCCTTTTGTTATACGACCGTATTTGTCGGACGACCATTCTTTCGGTAGCTTTTCAATAGCATAGTCGAAATCTTCCATTACCTTTTTGTAAACTTCTTCGCGGGGAGTACGGGTGATTCCTTCCAGCTGATCCAATGCCAGGCTGCTTTCCACATAAGGGACATCGCCAAACTGCTGGATTAGTTCGAAATAAAGGTAACCGCGCAGAAAACGGGCTTCTCCGATGGTAGCTTCTTTATCTGCTGTCGGATAATCTTCTATCATATCTATTTTTTCCAGCAGGATGTTGCAGGCACGAATGGAAGAATAACTTCCGCTCCAACCGAAACCAGCCGGATCATAAATACCTTTTGACACATCTCCGGCAGCCCATTTGATGCCATGTACTGCATTATCGGAGTTAATATCTCCATCTATATCTCCATTTGCGCTACCGGGTAATACCCCATAAATATCTGCAACAAACATCTCTGCATCGACTGGTTTTGTCCAGAAACTGCCGTCAGACAATTCTTCCTGCGGATAACGATCCAGAAAATCGCTACATGAGCAGAGACTTAATAATAATGCCGATATGGTAACTGATAATATATTTTTTTTCATATCTGTTTAAGCGTAAGAAATTAGAATGAAACTTTTAAACCTAAAGACACCTTTTTAACATTACCGTAATAGGCTCCGCGATTGGAAGCCGGAGCTTCGGGATCGATACCTTCCAAACCACTGAATGTTAATAGATTTTCACCGGATAGATATACTTTAACCTTGTCGACTCCTATCTTTTGAGTAAGAGCAGACGGAATATTATATCCTAATGAAATATTTTTCAGACGAACATAAGATGCATCCTGTAACCAGAAAGAAGAGGTTGAAAAGTTTACCTGTGAATCTTTGGTGATACGAGGATAAGAGGCATTGTGATTATCAGGAGTCCAGCGATCCAGGTGACGTTCCAGTACTTTTCCGCTATTGTAGAATGCATAAGCGGATTCTCCTGTATAGTAACCATCTACATCGAAGGCTCCCTGGAAAAATGCAGAAAAGTCGAAATCTTTGTAGAAGAGACTTATATTCAGACCTCCTGTCCATGACGGCTTATCTTTACCGATCACTTTGCGGTCGTTCGCTGCATCGATTTTACCGTCACCGTTCAAATCGCGATATTTAATATCTCCCAGTTGTTCTGTTCCGGTACGTTTCGCATCGTTCGCTAATTCTTCTTCCGTATTGAAATAGCCGATAGCTTCGTAGCCGTAGAATGAGCCTAAAGCATATCCTTCAAGGTACCAGTATTTGCTATCATCCGGATTTTCACCTTCCGTTCCGCACATATCTGTAATTTTATTTTTTACATAGGCGACATTTAGGTTAATAGCATAGCTGAAATCTTTATTGATCCGGTTATTATGGAAAACGCTTAAGTCAAAACCTGTATTTTGCATGCTACCTGCATTTTGTGCCGGAGCATCCATGCCGAGGACACCCTGCACCGGCAAATAGAGTAACATATCTTTGGTTTTCTTTTTGTAGACTGACAATTCAAATCCTAAACGGTTATTCAGGAAACCTGCTTCCAGGGCTGCTTCGTAATTGGTTACTGTCGCCCATTTTAGCTCGGAGTTTACATAACGTGATTCATAGGCTGTAGAGTAAAGAGAATTGCCAAACATATAGCTGCCGTATGCATAGGTAGGGATAGCCGGATAGATATCGTCGTCTGCAAGTTCCTCATTACCGGTTTGTCCCCAGCCCAGGCGCAGCTTCAAGTTGCTCAGCCAATTGATATCGGCATCTTTTACAAAACTTTCTTCCGTAATACGCCATCCGGCAGAAACAGAAGGGAAGTATCCCCAGCGTGAGTCTTTCGGGAAACGGGAAGATGCATCGGCACGTAGATTAGCTTCAAACAGATATTTGTCGCTGAAATCATATTGGATACGTCCGAAATAGGAGCGTCGTGCAATTTCGTGGCCTCCGTTTGTATTTGTCTGGGAAGACTTGTCCAATGTGTTCAATGACTCGGTAAGTTCATCGTTTCCACCACCTTTACGGGTAGCCTCCGTATATTTGTATTTATAGTAGATTTGTTCAAAACCGGCTAATACGGCAAGCGAATGTTTTCCGAAAGTTTTGTTATAATTAGCCAATACCTGCGTTGTATACCAGTTCCAGTCATAATATTTTTGATATCCTTCGCGCAGACCGGAGTTATAAGTATTGTTACCGGTACCATATTCCAGTAGTTTTTTGAACCCCTCATTATTACGGGTATCGTTGCGTACAGAGAATAAGGCTTTGACATTCAGTTCCGGTAAAATATTGACTTTGGCGTAGGCTGTTGCGTTGAGCTGCTGGTCTGTTTGTCGTGTAAATCCTGTATTGTTCAGATGGGCAACCGGGTTATTGAGGCCACTATAATAATATGTACCGTCTTCATTATAGACCGGAACGGTAGGAGACAAGCGGTTTGCATATTGGCGAAGCGAAGCATATCCTTCCCATCCGTCATTTTTAGTACCTCTATAGCCTGAAACATTCAATCCGGCATTCAGCCATTTATTGATGTCGCTGTCCACACTGATACGTCCGTTGAAACGATCGTATTTGTTTACATCGATCAGGCCATCCTGGCGTGTATATCCGATAGAAGCATTGTAACTTGTTTTTTCAGAACCTCCGTTGATGGAGAGGTTGTGATAAGTTTCCATTGCATTCTTTTTGAATGTTTCTTTATACCAGTCTGTGTCAGGCAGAGTTCCGTTTCGATAGTTTTCAATATCTTCGTCTGTGTAGGGGAGAATGGCATTGGGATTTTCATTTTTGACTGCTTCGTTATATAACATAGCATAGTCTCCCGATCCCAGGAATTTTAACAATGCAACGGGAGATGTCCATGCGACGGAACCGGAGTAGTTGATACGAGCTTTATCTCCTTTCTTACCTTGTTTAGTCGTGATCAGTATGACACCGTTTGCAGCCTGTACACCATAAATAGCGGAAGATGCGGCGTCTTTCAATACAGTGAGGCTTTCGATATCCTGCGGGTCGATCGTGTTCATACTACCGGGTACTCCGTCTACTATAACCAAGGGGCTACCACCGTTGATGGAGTTTGTACCACGGATGGTAATACTGGCCGTCTGTGATCCCGGAGCACCAGAGCTTTGTATGGCAGTTACACCTGGTATCTGGCCGGCTAAAGCGGCAGATACACTCGCTACACTTCGTGATTCAATAGCTTCGGCAGAAATGTGTGCGACAGAACCTGTCAGGTTTGCTTTTTTCTGTACTCCATAACCGACAACGATCACTTCATCCAGCGCCTGAGAATCTTCTTTCAGGACAATTTTCCCTTTTGAAGCTTCGGATGCTTTGATCTCTAATGTTTTGAATCCAATACTACTGATTACCAGCATGTCCGTAGGATTTGCCTCGATTGTAAATTTTCCATCTAAATCGGTTACAGTTCCGTTTGTCGTGCCTTTAACAACAACATTGGCGCCGATGAGCGGCTCATTCATTCCACCATCAAAGACTACTCCACTTATGGCTTTTTTCTGTTGGGTAATAGATACTTCTGTTGTAATGGCGTACAAGGAAGAAGTGGTTACTGAAACAGGAAAAGCAAGTGCAATTAAAAGCAAAGGGAGTTTGTTTTGCTTTAAAATAGACCTGTAATTCATGTGTTTTTTAATTATGATTAATATTAATACTGTGTAATTAGTATGGAGTTCCTGTAGAACTATATACTTTATTTCTTTGGTAATCGGTTGTATTGTAGTTGTTTGTGGTTTTACGTATGTCTTTTTATTAAAACAGGTTAAGATAAATGCAATGAACGTATTTAACGTTTGGGGGTATTTTTATTAAGAAGAGGTCTAAATTTTAAATATTTATAGTATACATATTAAAAAAATACTATATTTGCAGTGTAATTATTAAATAGTTCTACAGGAACTATGTCATTTACAGACTTTCCGCTTTCTTTCCCCTTTTATTTAAGTATAAGAGTCTTTTGCTGGAATATTGATTATCAAACAGTCATTCGTTTATCTGGTATTTGGGGGTATCATGTGTGATAATTAAATGCTTCTTCTCTATTTTAGATGAATTAACTTTCCTTTAAACCTTCAGGAAGCTTTGTATATTTGATAAATTCCGGACCTCTTACTATATCCATTAGTATATTGTCAAAATAGAAATTGTATCTTTGTGCCCGTAATACAGAATAAATATGATTTCGGTTGAAGGACTAACAGTTGAATTTGGCGGATTTACGCTTTTTGATGACGTTTCGTTTGTGGTAAATAAGAAAGACCGTATCGCGCTGGTCGGAAAGAACGGGGCGGGAAAATCTACGATGTTGAAGATCTTTGCAGGCTTGCAGACTCCGACATCCGGGACAGTGAGTGTTCCTAAAGAAACAACGATCGGTTATCTGCCGCAGCAAATGCAGTTAACCGATAGCCGTACGGTTCGTGAGGAAGCGGAGCAAGCTTTCGGACATATCCGGGAAATGGAAAAAGAGATCGAACGGTTGAACCTGGAACTGGCAGAGCGGACTGATTATGAGACTGAATCATATCAAAAACTGATAGACAAGGTAACGCATCTTTCTGAACATTTTCAGTTGCTGGGAGGAAGTAACTACCATGCGGAGCTGGAACGGACTTTGATCGGATTGGGATTCAAACGTACTGATTTCGATCGTCCGACCTCTGAATTCAGCGGTGGATGGCGTATGCGTATCGAGTTGGCAAAGTTATTGCTTCGTCGGCCGGATGTATTGTTGCTCGATGAGCCGACCAACCACCTGGATATTGAATCTATCCAATGGCTGGAGAATTTTATAGCTACCCGCGCCAATGCGGTGATTTTGGTTTCTCACGACCGCGCCTTTATCGATAACACGACTTTCCGGACGATCGAGATCGAATTGGGAAGCATATACGATTATAAAGTCAAATATTCCGAATATGTGGAACTCCGTAAGGAACGCCGCGAGCAACAACTTCGTGCTTTCGAAAATCAGCAGAAGAAGTTGGCTGATACGGAAGCCTTTATTGAACGGTTCCGCTATAAGGCGACGAAATCCGTTCAGGTGCAGTCGCGTATCAAGCAGCTGGAAAAGGTAGAACGTATCGAAGTCGATGAGGTCGATACGGCGATGTTGAGCCTGAAGTTTCCGCCTGCTCCCCGGTCTGGTTCTTATCCGGTGATCATGGAGAATGTGGCCAAACGTTACGGTGATCATCTGATATTTAAAGATGTGACATTGACTATAAATAGGGGAGACAAAGTGGCTTTTGTCGGTAAGAACGGAGAAGGTAAGTCTACGCTTGTAAAATGTATCATGGATCAGATCGACTATGAGGGCAAATTGCAGTTGGGACATAATGTGAAGATCGGTTACTTTGCACAGAACCAGGCACAGTTACTGGACGATAACCTGACGGTATTCGATACGATAGACTATGTGGCAGAGGGAGATATACGTACCAAGATACGCGATATACTCGGAGCTTTTATGTTCGGTGGCGAAGCATCTGATAAGAAGGTGAAAGTATTGTCCGGTGGAGAACGGAGCCGTCTGGCTATGATCCGCCTTTTGCTGGAGCCTGTCAATCTCCTGATTCTCGATGAGCCGACCAACCATTTGGATATGCGTTCGAAGGATGTTTTGAAGGATGCATTGCGTGAGTTCGACGGGACTGTGATCGTTGTTTCACATGACCGCGAATTTCTGGATGGCCTGGTCGATAAGGTCTATGAATTCGGAAACCAGCGCGTCGTGGAACATTTGGGTGGTATCTACGAGTTTCTGGAAAGAAAGAAAATGGACAGTCTGCGCGAATTGGAGCGTACTGCACAGGTCGCTTCTTCTACAACGGATACGGAAGTGCAGCCTACGCAAAATAAATTATCGTATGAAGCACGCAAGGAGCAGAGTAAAGCGATCAAGAAAGTAGAAAAAGCTGTCGCTGAAGCCGAAAATAAAATAACTGAACTGGAAAACTCCATAGCTGCTATCGAAGCCAGGCTGGCTACTCCGGAAGGTGCATCCGATACCTCTTTATATAATGATTATTCATCATTGAAAAAAGAATTGTCCGACACGATGGATACATGGACAGAGTTGACCATAGAGTTGGAAGAATTGAATGAAAAAGCGTCCCGGTGATCCGGCGGCGCTTTTTTTGAAATATATTGATTGAAGAGGGATAGCATTAAATAAAAAGTATTTACTTTTGTCAGTGGTAAGCTTCGGCTTATTATACCATGAGTTTGAACTGATTGATAAATAACAAACGCCTAATTTATATAGACAAAATATTATGTTGACTCAAATTATTAACGGTCGTATCCTGACACCACAGGGCTGGATGAAAGATGGTTCTGTTCTGATTAGTGATAACAAGATTCTGGAAGTGACCAACTGTGACCTGGCCATAGTTGGTGCGAACCTGATTGACGCCAAAGGAATGTATATCGTTCCGGGCGGAGTGGAAATCCATGTTCACGGTGGGGGTGGACGTGACTTTATGGAAGGAACGGAAGATGCGTTTCGTGGTGCGGTGGCTGCCCATATGCAACATGGTACGACCAGTATTTTCCCGACTTTGTCTTCTTCAACGATCCCGATGATACGTGCGGCAGCGGCTACTACTGAAAAGTTAATGGCTGAAAAGGATAGTCCTATCCTGGGTTTGCATCTGGAAGGTCATTATTTTAATATGAAGATGGCAGGCGGTCAGATCCCTGAAAATATCAAGAATCCGGATCCCGAAGAATATATTCCTTTACTGGAAGAAACGAATTGCATCAAACGTTGGGATGCAGCCCCGGAACTGCCGGGAGCTATGCAGTTCGGTAAATATATTACTTCTAAAGGTGTGCTGGCTGCTGTCGGTCATACACAGGCTGAGTATGAGGATATCCAGACTGCTTACGAAGCCGGCTATACACATGCTACGCACTTCTATAACGCGATGCCTGGTTTCCATAAACGTCGGGAGTATAAATATGAAGGTACGGTGGAAAGTATCTATCTGATCGATGATATGACAGTGGAAGTGGTGGCTGACGGTATTCATGTTCCTCCGACGATCCTCCGTCTGGTATATAAAGTAAAAGGGGTGGAACGTACTTGTTTGATCACGGATGCATTGGCTTGTGCTGCAAGTGACAGCCAGGTGGCTTTCGATCCTCGTGTGATCATCGAAGACGGGGTTTGTAAATTAGCCGACCGTTCGGCTTTGGCCGGTAGTGTGGCTACTATGGACCGTTTGATCCGTACTGTGGTACAGAAAGCAGAAATTCCTTTGGAAGATGCTGTTCGTATGGCTTCTGAAACACCTGCCCGTATCATGGGAGTTTACGATCGGAAAGGTTCTTTGCAACGTGGTAAGGATGCCGACCTGATGGTCTTGGACAAAGATTTGAATGTACGTGCTGTCTGGGCTATGGGAAAATTGGTGGAAGGTACCAATAAGCTGTTTTGAGAATTGAAAGTTGAAAATTGAGAATTGAAAGTTATGTTAACACAAATAATAAACGGACAGATCCTGACTCCACAAGGTTGGTTAAAAGACGGTTCTGTTCTGATCAGTGATGGTAAAATACTGGAAGTAACAAATAGTGACCTGGCAGTGATAGGGGCTACGGTGGTAGATGCCAAAGGAATGTATATTATTCCGGGTTTCGTTGCTATGAATATACACGGTGGCGGCGGTTATGATTTTAAAGAATGTACGGAAGAAGCTTTCCACGGAGCAGTGAACGCACACATGAAATATGGTGCGACATGTATTTTCCCGACATTGGCCCCGCTTCCCATGACTGAAGTCAGGAAAGGGGTTGCCTTATGTGAAAGTGTGATGGCAGAGAAAAACAGTCCTGTGTTGGGATTACAGTTGGAAGGACCCTATCTGAATCCGAAGATGGCAGGCAGTTTGCTGACGGATGCATTGAAAGATCCTGATCCGGATGAATATAAATCGTTGCTGGAAAGTACGAATTGTATTAAACGTTGGGATGCAAGTCCTGAATTACCGGGAGCTTTGGATTTTGCCCGTTATGTCCGTTCAAAAGGCCTCTTGGCAGCCGTTTCTCATACAGAGGCTGAATTTGAAGATATTAAAGCAGCTTATGAAGCCGGTTTTACGCATGCGGCTCATTTTTATAATGCTATGCCCGGGTTCCACAAGCGGCGTGAATATAAATATGAAGGAACGGTAGAAAGTGTGTTCCTGGAAGATGATATGACAGTGGAAGTGATTGCCGATGGCCGTCACTTGCCTTCAACAATCCTGCGTCTGGTTTACAAACTGAAAGGTGTGGAACGTACTTGTTTGTCTACAGATGCTTTGGCTTATGCAGCTAATGAAGGAAAGCCGATAGATGATCCCCGTATCATTATCGAGGATGGCGTTTGTAAACTGGCAGACCATTCTTCGTTGGTTGGAAGTATAGCTACGATGGATGTGCTGGTTCGCACCATGGCACAGAATGCGGGTGTACCTTTGGCTGATGCGGTTCGTATGGCTTCCGAGACACCTGCCCGCCTGATGGGGGTTAGTGATCGTAAAGGTTCTTTACAGCGTGGTAAAGATGCTGATATCGTTATTCTGGACCGCAAATTGAATGTCCGTTCTGTTTGGTCGATGGGACATTTGGTGGAAGGAACGAATACATTGGCTTAATCAAAGCGTTATGATTCTATATAATGAGCTCGGTATTGTACCGGGCTCATTTCATTTTATCTGTACCTATCAATATAGATAAAATTATATCTGTTTCTGTTTTGCTTTTGTGGTTTACTTTGCAATCTCTACCTATATAATAAGGTTTTAATTAATAAACAGATAAATAGTATGCAGTTACAGTTTGCAAGAAGGATGTCCGATATAAAGGCTTCGGAAATAAGAGAAATACTTAAAGTGACAGAGAAGGAAGATGTTATTTCTTTTGCGGGGGGACTTCCGGCTCCTGAACTTTTTCCAATAAAAGAAATTGATGAAGTTAGCCGGGTCGTTTTGAAAGAGTCGGGAACGAAGGCACTTCAATATACAACGACAGAGGGGTATGCCCCTTTAAGAAAGTGGATTGCCGACCGGATGAATACCCGGTTAAGTACTTCTTTCGATGAGGATAATATCCTTATTACACATGGTTCGCAACAGGGATTGGATTTATCCGGTAAAGTCTTTCTGGACGAAGGGGATATTGTTCTGTGTGAAAGTCCGACATATCTGGCTGCTATTAGCGCATTTAAAGCATACGGATGCCATTTTATCGAAATACCTACAGATGGGGATGGCATGGTCATGGATTTTCTGGAAGATGTTTTAAAGAAAACCAACGGCATTAAACTGATATATGTAATACCGACTTTCCAGAACCCGACGGGAAAAACCTGGAGTCTGGAAAGACGGAAACGATTGGCGGAATTGTCAGCTAAATATAGTATTCCTGTAGTAGAAGATAATCCGTACGGCGAGTTGAGGTTTGAAGGGGAACCATTACCTTCTGTCAAGTCGTTCGATGCAAAAGGGAATATCCTGTGTACGGGGAGTTTTTCCAAGATATTCTGTCCCGGTTTCCGTATCGGCTGGATTGCCGGAGATAAAGAGATTATCCGGAAATATGTTTTAGTTAAGCAAGGGTCAGATTTACAATGTAATACAATTGCTCAAATGATCATTGCCGAATATCTGAATCGGTATGATATAGACGAACATATTAGGAAAATCATAGCGATCTATCGGAAACGCAGAGATGTGGCAATAGAATGTATAGGGAAATATTTTCCTGACAATATAAAATATACCCGGCCGGAAGGAGGTTTGTTTACGTGGGTAGAACTACCTGAAAATATTTCGTCACGCACGATTTTGGATACATGTATAGAGAAGAAAATTGCTTTTGTGCCCGGAGGTTCCTTTTTCCCCAATGGAGGTAAAGAGAATACCTTCAGGATCAATTTCTCTAATATGCCGGAGGAGAAAATAGATGCCGGTCTTCAGATGATCGGAGAGGTAATCAGAGAATATATCGATGGGTTACATTGATTTTTTGATGATCTCTCCCAAGGTCTTTAAACGTTCTTCGAGGGTAGGAGTCCATTGATGTCCGTAACTCAGGCGCATGCAGTTATTGAATTGATCCTGTAAGGTAAACATTCTTCCGGGAGCAATACTGATCTTTTGCTGCATCGCCTGATAATATAGTTCGGTTGTATCGACTTTTTTATCCAGTTCTACCCACATCATAAATCCACCTTGTGGATGAATGATTCTGGTTTCTTCCGGAAAATAATCTATAATGGACTGTACAAAATGGAGACTATTGGCGTGTAACTCTTGTCTCAATTTGCGCAGGTGGTTTTCGTATCTGTCATTTTCCATAAAGTTGGCGATGGTTTCCTGATTCAAAGGCGGTGTGGATATTAATGTAATGTTCTTTTGTCGAAGAACTTCCTTTTTGAATTTGCCCGGAGCGATCCAACCGACACGATACCCGGGCGCCAATGTCTTTGAGACGGAACAACACCATAACACTAGCCCTTCTTCATCGAAAGCTTTACAGGGTCTGGGACGGGAATTTCCGAAAAAGACGTCACCATACAGATCGTCTTCGATCAGCGGTATATGATGGTCTGCCAGCATTTTCACCACAGCCTTTTTATGCTCTTCGGGCATACAACTTCCTATCGGATTACTGAAATTGCTGATCAGTATGCATGCCTTAATTTGTGGCAGGACTTTCTTTAAAGCATCCGGTTCGACTCCGGTAACGGGATTTGTCGGTAACTCTATAACACGGAGTCCCATGCTGTTTGCCAGTTGAAGTAAACCGAAATATACAGGACTTTCGACAGCAATTGTATCTCCTTTTTGTGTGGTGGCCGACAAGGCTAATGAGACAGCATGGCTGGCTCCTGACGTAGTTACGATGTCGTCTTCGCTCAAAAGTCCGTTCCAGTTATATGTGAACCGGGCAATGTACTTTCTTAATTTAGGACTGCCTTGTGTATCCTCGTATCTTGTTCCGGAGCCAGGAAGTGAACGCATCGCTCTGACCAGCTCCTTATTAAGTTTGGCTATCGGCAATAATATATCTTCCGGTACGCCCAGAGAGAGACGGGTGATCGACAAATCTTCTATGGTTCGATACACTTCCGATATCAAATCGTTGTTTTCTTCGGCAGCATATTTGATCTTGGGCTGGGTCGTAGTAGGGGCAGATAGATGTAAAGGCTTGTAATTAACGAAATATCCGGATTTGGGGGAGGCGAGGATAAAACCTTCTTTTTCCAATTCATAATAGGCTTGTATGGCCGTATTCAGGCTTGTACCGTATTCTCTGCTTATCGTGCGTAGAGAAGGAAGTTTGTCTCCAGGTTTCCATATTCCTGTTTTTATTTGCCAGGCGATCGTCTTTGCGATCTTCTGATATAAAATTTCACCTTTCATATTCTGTATGTGTCCTGCAAAGATATGAAAGACTTTCGAAGAACGATAAGACGCGGATATAATGGAAGACTTACGAGAGGAACGTTTTTTATGTAACTAAACAAAAAAATTGAAGAAGATAACCCTATTTCTGGTTTAATCTGATATATTTGTAAAATATCCGTTTACTATTGACCTGAGTAACTTGTGGATACAGATAAAGATATTCTGATATTATTACTAATGAATAAAACGAAAAGTATGAGAACTTTATTTTGCTTATTTTCTATCTTGATTATGTCTTGTTGTGTCGGTTTAAATGCATATTCACAGGAACTGACGATTGAACAAAAAGAAAAGATCACTTCTGAGATTGTAACGGCTTTTGAAAATAGTATTAATGCTGCAGAAAACCTCGATGCAAAATTACTGGCAGATTGTGTAGACGATAGCTTTCAATCCGGCTTCATTATCAATGGACGTTTCTTCCCGCTTTTTAAAGGAGTAATGGACGATTTTAATGGAAAGGCGATAGGTTGTAAGTCCCAAGAATTGACCGTCATTAATAAAAAGATTACCGTTTTAGGAGAGAATACCGCATTGCTCACCACATCCGGAGATTATTCTTTATACCTCGAAGACGGGCGTACCCTAACCGGCAAATTTGCATGGACTATTGTTTATTCGAAAATAAACGGACAATGGAAAATCGTCCATAGCCATATGTAAAATATCCATTGGCGGAATGTGTTGGATTGATTTGGAAACAAAGAGAAAGGTGTAAAAAATGAATAGGTTAGATGCAGTGCTTGTCTTCAGGAATTTTAAGAAGAATAAATTGTCGACAGTGACGATGATATTCTCAATAATAATTGGGATATTTACATTTATTGTACTATCAAGTTATATTGGTTATGAAAGAAGTTACGATAAGTATGTAAATAACCATGAAAACATTTATCGTATTTATACCGAATTTTGTTCTCCCAATGGACAAGTTTTAACCAAACCAAAAAGTGAGAGAGGTATAGGGGAGATTTTAAAAGAAAAACACCCAGAGGTAAAAAAATCCGGTTTCGTAGGAAAACTGTCGAATTCAAATTTTCGGATTGATGATGATATCTTTTCTGAAGAATACAGTTTTTATGCTTCTAACTCAATATTAGACATACTTAATGTCACGGTTCTACATAACGACGATCATTCTAAATTGTTGAATGAACCGTACAAAGTCTTACTCTCAGAGAGTTTTGCACATAATTTTTTTGGTAATGACGATCCCCGTGGGAAGATGATCTTTATGTATCCGGCATTTAATGTTGAAATTCAGGGCGTTTACAAAGATTTTCCTAAACAGGCACATTTTAGGCCACAAATGCTTTTTTCTTTCGATAAGAATATGCGTTTACCTCCGCCGGTTTTGGATAAATGGGGGGCTGCTGAATTTTATACATACCTGGAACTGAATGATGGTACAGATATTAAAAAGATTGAGGATAACATGAATCAATTAGTGAGTAGCGAAAAGAGACATTATTTTGAAAGCACCGGCACAGTTCATAAATATCATCTTCAACCTCTTACCGAAATTCATACAAAATCACATTTGAGCGAAGAGTTATCAGAAAATATTCAAAACAGTTATTTGAATATTCTTTTAGCTATTAGTGTATTAATTGTCATTCTTGCCGGTTTTAACTATGTGTATTTTGCCTATACACGTATGGCGAAAAACTCACTGAAGCTTGGTCTTCAGAAATTGTTAGGAGCTGATAAACAGAATATTCTTGTGAGTTTTGTTTTAGAATCTTTCATCATTCATGTGGTTGCCCTTGCCTGTTCGATTATTCTGGTGATTTTGATGAAAGGATACTTGTTGAACAACCTTGGCTTTTCGCTGGGTTTCTCGCTTGCCAATCATAGTTTTTGGATTGGTTTTACAATAGTCTTCCTGATTAGTATTTTCCTGAATGGATTTATTCCTTTCTATACTCTAAACCGGAACAATTGCCTGCGGTTGATTAATAACAATTCAAAGAGTACTCTAAGAATGTATTTAACGGTAGTTCAATTTGTTACGTTAATTGCAATAATTGGAGTTATTATAGGAATCGATATACAGATTAAATATTTGATAAACAAGGATAAAGGTTACGATATCGATCATGTTATTGCGATCGCTGTACCGAAAAATATTAGCAGAGAATCGCGACTTGTTAAAAATCTTAATGCCTTTGACAATGATCTTATGAATTATCCTGGAATTGAAATGTTGACAAGCACTAATATTATTCCGGGAGATTTGCCTCCATACAACTACAGTTTTACAGAAGTAGGTAAATCATCGGGCGGTAAAGCGGGTATAATAATAGCTGATTCAAGTTTGTTGAGTAATTATAACATTAAGCTTTTAGCTGGGAGAAATTTTACGGACAATAAAAGAACCGATAATTTTCCTTGTATGATAAATATGAAAACCTTGAAAAACCTTGGATATGAAAAACCTGAAGAGGCGGTAGGGCGGCTCTTGTCATTAGATGAGGAAAGTGGAATGATCTCATACACAACTGAAATAGTTGGTGTTTGTTCTGATTTCGATTTCGTTTCAATGTTTGAAACACCACATTCACTGATATTGGTGAACTGGACAAATATGCTCTGGGGATATTATGTGATCAAGGTAAATGAGAATTACAACAAAGCGGATGTGATTTCGTATGTAAAAGAAAGATATAACGCAACCTTCGATAATTTCCCTTTCCAATATTACTATGTTGACGATTATTTCAATCAACAGTTCAAGGATGAAATTCATCTTAATTTGATTCTGAAGCATTTTGTCATATTGGCTTGTATCATTGCTTTTATCAATTTGTTGTCGGTAACCTGGTTTTCCACGAGTAGCCGCTCAAAAGAAATTGGGATCCGGAAAGTTTTTGGAGCTACAATAAGTGAAGTTGTCGTTTTGTTGAATGTTTCAATTGTTAAATGGATTGCGCTGTCTTTCTTGATCGCGATACCCATCATCTGGGTTGCACTCGGAGAATGGTTGAAGTCTTTTGCTTATCGAATCAATATGGATCCTGTGATACTTTTATTGCCGGGAGTCGCTGCATTGGTTATTAGTTTTATAACTATTTCATTCATAACGTATTCTTTAGCTAAAAAAGATCCTGTCGAATCCATTCATATTAAGTAGTGGGCAGGGGAGTTATACCGACTTATAGGTAAATAGATATTTTTGATAGGGTTCTTTAATCATTATTTGCCGGAGAATTGTTATATTTGTAATTCAAGTAAAAAAGTTGTACTAAATCGTAATTAAACATGAAGACGAACCTTAGTTCTCAAATTACCCTGACGCGTATACCTACCCGGTATTATCGTCCGGAAAACGCTTATGAGCAATCTGTTTTAACCCGTTTGGAAAAGATTCCGACAAACATCTACGAATCGGCAAATGAAGGTTCCTTTGCGATCGCAAAGGAACTGGCATCACAAATACGTAAGAAACAGGAAGCCGGAGAGCCTTTTGTTCTTGCATTATCCGGAGGCCGTTCTCCTCAGAGTGTTTTTAAAGAATTGATCCGTATGCACAAGGAAGAACAATTGAGCTTCCGTAACGTGATTGTATTTAATGTATATGAATTTTATCCGTTGAGCGCTTCAACAAATAGTAACCTCGCTTATCTGAAAGAGTCGTTGTTGGATCATGTGGATATCGATCCGAAGAATGTCTATTCGCCTGACGGTTCTATGCCGAAGGATGATATATTCGAATTCTGCAGACAATATGAACAGCATATCCAGAGCTTCGGAGGTATAGACTATATTCTGTTGGGTGTAGGTCATGCAAGCAATATTGGCTTTAACGGTCCGGGTTCTTCTATAAATGTGGGTACTCGCCTGGTATTGCTGGATAACGATGCCCGTAAAGAAGCTGCCCGCACATTCAAATCGATCGAAAATGTTCCGGCAAGTGTAATCACAATGGGGATTTCAACGATCCTGAAAGCTAAAAATGTGATTTTGATGGCTTGGGGTGAAGATAAGGCGCATATTGTTGCTAATACGGTTGAAGGAAAAGTGAGCGAAACAGTTCCTTCTACTTATTTGCAGACTCATATGAATGCGAAAGCTGTTATCGATCTGTCTGCTGCTTACGAACTGACAAGAATCAGTCATCCCTGGTTGGTTACCAACTGCGATTGGGATAACAAGCTGATCCGTCGTGCTATCGTATGGTTGTGCCAGTTAACGGGTAAACCGATCCTGAAGCTGACAAACAAAGATTATAGCGAACATGGTTTGGGCGAACTGTTGGCCCTGTACGGATCTGCTTATAATGTAAATATCAAGATTTTCAACGATATCCAGCATACTATTACCGGCTGGCCGGGTGGAAAGCCGAATGCAGACGATTCCAACCGTCCGGAACGTGCTACTCCGTATCCTAAGAAAGTGATCGTATTCAGTCCGCATCCGGATGATGACGTGATCTCTATGGGTGGTACATTACGCCGTTTATGCGACCAGCACCATGATGTACATGTCGCTTATGAAACTTCCGGTAACATCGCTGTAGGTGATGACGAAGTAATCCGTTACTGCGAATACCTGCGTGATGTTTGTGACAAATATTCTCCGAATGATACGGGCGTTAAGGATAAGGCGGAAGAGATCATCAAATATCTGCGTTTCGAGAAAGTAGAAAACGGAGAACCGGAAAAGAGAGATGTTCTGTTCATGAAGGGTACTATCCGTCGTGAAGAAGCTCGTCACGGTTGCCGATATTCGGGTGTGAAAGATGAAAATGTTCACTTCCTGGATTTGCCGTTCTACGAAACAGGTCTTGTAAAGAAGAACGATCTGGGAGATGCCGATGTGGCTATCGTGAAGAAACTGTTGCAGGAAATCCAACCGGATCAGATGTTTGTTGCCGGTGACCTAGCTGACCCGCATGGAACACATAAGGTTTGTCTGGATGCTGTATTGGCTGCTATCGACGAATTGAAAGACGAAGAATGGCTGAAACATTGCCGTGTTTGGATGTATCGCGGAGCATGGGCAGAATGGGAAATGGACCACATCGAAATGGCAGTACCTATCAGTCCGGAAGAATTACGTTTCAAACGTAATGCGATTCTGAAACACCAGTCACAGGCAGAAAGCGCACCGTTCCTGGGCGATGACGAACGTTTGTTCTGGCAACGTGCTGAAGACCGTAACCGTGCTACTGCTGAACTGTACAAGGATTTGGGCCTGGCTTCTTATGAAGCGATCGAAGCATTTGTTCAGTATATGATCCCGTTTGATAAATAAGAATCTTATTAAAAAATACAGAAGGTATCCCCAAAAAGGATACCTTCTTTTTATGTCCTGACCGGAGCTGATAACAAAAAAGAAGATGTCCTTTTGAGACATCTTCTTCATTTAATTCTGAGTTGATACTAAATTAATAGGTTGTTCCCTGGAAAATGTTTGATTGAGCGTATGGGATCAATGTTCCTACCATAGTCAAGTCTCTTCCTGAGAAGTTCGGGTCTACTGTTACGGTTGCTTTGTTGCTGCCGTTCATCAGTGTCAGATTTACTGTGGCAGAGATGAAGATACCCTGAACACTCATAGACAGGTAGACATTTCCGTCTTTATCCTGCTTTGTCTGAATGTTTGATGCGCTACCCTGGACTGTAACACCACCTAATCCATTAGGACCTGGGTACGGTGAGTTGGATGCGATCTGTACCATTGCCTGGCCATTGTTCAATGAGACGAAGTTGGTGTTTGAGTTCACATAGTAAACCATTCCGTTCATTGGTTGTACGGAGTTGGCCTCCAAAACGAAAGACTGGTCGCTGATAGCTTGCATGGCTGTGTTGAATTCCTGTTCATCCATGATAGCGTCTTTAGCTTCTCTGGCTTCTTTTTTAGCTTCTCTTTCTAACTTTTTCTCTGCTTTTTCTGCGGCTTTACTCTGAGCCTGTACATGTGTCATTCCCCCTATAACAAGAGTGAAAACGACGATAAAAGATACAATTCTTTTCATACGATTTAGTTTAAAACGTTTTCAAAATGTAGTAAAAAAACAAGCGGATGATAAAAAGGTTTCTAATAAATAGACGATTGCAGATACTATAACATTTTATCAGGGTAATTTGGTTAATCCTCATTTTTATTATAGAATCTTTTATATAATAGGTAGTTGCGAAGTCTCCGAATTAGGTATTCAGCGAATTATCCAGTATTTTTGTGGATGATATAAGATGATAAAAATGAAAAGAGATGAAGATTGATGTTTGTTTTTCGCCGGCTCTGTATCCGGTATATCATGATCCGGAGGCGATCGTTGTTGTGGTGGATGTATTCCGTGCAACGACAACGATGGCGGCGGCTTTTCAGAATGGAGTAAGTAGTATCCGCCCGGTTGCATCTGTGGAGGAAGCGATGGAATATAAGAGAAAAGGCTGGTTGGTTGGGGCCGAACGCAATGTGAAACGATGTGATTTTGCTGATTTCGGAAATTCACCATTCGACTATACACCGGAGAAGGTGACCGGTCGGGATGTGATTTTTACGACAACCAACGGAACGAAGGCGATAACGATCGCTAAATCGGCTTATCGAGTTATCACTGGGGCATTTATCAATTTACAGGCAGTGGCGGACTTTTGCCGGAAGCATGGGCGGGACGTTGTCGTATTGTGTTCCGGCTGGCAGGATAAGGTGAATATAGAAGATACTTTGTTCGGAGGCGCTTTGGTCGATGTCCTTGTCTCTACCGGTGAATATGAACCGGCTACCGATGCAGCAATCATAGCCCGTGATATGTGGAGGAATAATCGGAATAACTTACTGACATATATCGATCCGACGGATCATATGGCTCGTTTGAAAGCAAATCATTTAGCAGATTCGGTTCCTTATTGCCTGACATTGAACAGTGCGGAGGTTGTGCCGGAATTGACGATAGAGGAGGGAATCCTGGTTTTGAGAACCAGATAATACCGACATTGGTAAACAATTGAAAGATAAGAACAATGACAAAAAATAACAAGATACGTTTCGGAGTAATCGGGACGAACTTTATAACAGACTGGGTGATTGCCGGGGCACGGCAGGATGAACGTTTTGAGTTGGTGGCTGTTTATTCGCGGACACAGGAGCGGGCGGCTGAATTTGCAGCCAAACATCAGATTCCCCACACTTTTACCTCTCTGGAGGAAATGGCACAAAGTCCGCTGATCGATGCTGTTTATATTGCATCCCCTAATTTCCTGCATGCGGCACAGAGTATTCTTTGCATGAAACATGGCAAACATGTTTTGTGTGAGAAGCCTTTTGCATCGAATGCGTTGGAAGCGAAAAAGATGATCGAAGCTTCCCATACATATAATGTAACGTTGATGGAGGCGATGAAGCCGACATTGACTCCGAATTTCCGTGCTGTTCGTGATAATCTAAGCCGTTTGGGGACGATACGCCGTTATTTCTCTTGCTATTGTCAGTATTCATCGCGTTATGATAAGTATAAGGAAGGGATTGTGTTGAATGCCTTTAAGCCGGAATTGTCGAATGGGGCGATGATGGATATAGGTATCTATACGCTTTATCCGATGGTAGTCCTGTTCGGACGGCCAAAAAAGGTGGAAGCTTCCGGTATCGTGCTTTCCTCAGGAGCGGACGGACAAGGGGCAGTGAATTTTCTGTATGACGATATGAATGCGACTATCCTTTATTCGAAGATTGCTAACTCTTATCTTCCTACGGAGATACAGGGTGAAGAGGGGAATATCAATCTGGATCGTATAAATATAATAGGAAAGGTTACTTATACACCTCGTATCCCGACAGGTGCCGGAAAGACGGCAGTTTCGGAACCGATAGATATAAGCGCAGTGACAGATAAGAATGAATATTATTATGAGGTGGCAGAGTTTATGGATCTGATACAGGCGGGTAAACGCGAGTCATCTGTTAATAGTCATGAGAATTCATTGATTACTCTGGAGGTTATCGACGAAATACGGAGGCAGTTGGGGATTATCTATCCGGCTGACAGGTAGTGGAGGGAGATTCGCTATAACAGGTTTATTTGCCGTCTGCTTCAGCTGACGGATTAGTTAATAACTATTTCTTTGGACTTTAGTCACATTTTAAACACAATCTCTATGTGAAAAATGTGGCTAAAGCCGAAAGGGAGAAACAACTTGTAAACCGTCAGCTGAAGCAGACGGCAAATAAACCTGTAACAAGCAAGTCCTCCTGTTTATTGGAATTTCTAAATCCATGTCATCCGCGTACAAAACATATTCGACCGCAAAGCCTAACTGTCAACTGTCACTTGTCAACTATCAACTGAAAAAGGTGAAACCTTTTTCTAATAATTCTTTTTAAATCTCTCTTATAAAATACTTCGCCAGGAACTCCCAATTCCCATGAATAATATCTTTCCCGCGTTCCGGGCTGTACAGGCTCTTTGTCTGCGCATCTGCCAGCATACCGCGTTCTTCGAGGGCTTTCAGTAAGTCCATGCTGCAATGTTTGACGATGAAGAATGCCAATGCCTGTTCGGAAGCCTTTTTCTCATTGTAGAAAGGATTCTGTTCGTCTTTGATATATTCGATACCGTCCACCACTAATTGAAGGCCCTCTCTGGGAGAAGCATATACGGCAAACTTGTCGAATTCGATACAGTTCGCCAACGGAGTATATTCGTTTTCTTCCAGTTTCAACTGCTGCGAGGCGAAATCGATGAACTCTTGCTTGCTCTTCATATAGAATAACAATTTACCATTGGCCACTTCGGTAAATTTATTGTAGGCATCTTTGTTGCTTTCTTCCCTTTCTTTGATAGCAGGGTCGATGAAGTTTTCCGATTGCTCTGCCTGTTCCGCGAAGAAAGTGTGATTCGGGTGTGTTTCCGGTAGGATGAGCGACAACCATTTGGGCGACGTATAGGCCAGGAATGCAGTACGGTCGATGTGAGCCAGCGAATTATGGATTGTCATAATCACCTCCGTATTCTCCTTATTACCCGGGTTCTGACGCCAGAACTCCTTGATCGTTTCGCTCAGGTTGTATTTTGTGTCCGTGAATAAATACGAATCGTAATGGAACCAATGCAATAGTATTTCGTAGTCTTCCGGTGTCTCATAGGATGTTTCCGGGGCGAATAAAGCCTGCATCTTGCTGTTTTCCGGAGCGGTAGTCCACTCCTGGCAGAATAGCTGGTAGATCAGGTGGCCTGTCTCTTCGTTCGTCGGGTTGTCCGGATTGACGAAAGTTCCTTTCTTGGCACCGTGATACTGCTGGGTGTAGTGCCAGAGTAGGAAACGGACATCTTCCAGGTTGGCTTCATCATCGTAATAATGGTCGCTGATAGTGTAGAAAGGGAGATAGTTGCCTGTCTGTTTCTTATATTCCGTGATGAAAGAGTGCCAGATGTTGAGGCCGGAGATTACATCCTCGAAATAAGCCGCCATACGCATACTGATCTGGATGACATCTTCTTTGTCGAATGAGTTTGCCAGGTCGGTATGTAACATTATATCATGTATCTGATTGGCGATACGGGTATAATAAAGGTCGGTTGGTCCGGATTGTTTATATGGATGCAGTTGCAGCCAGTCTTTTGGAAAAATCTTAGTATTTTTCATCTTATAATCGTCATTTACGCTTTTGATTAATAAAGGTACAAATGTAGTAAATTTATTTGTCAACGAATTGTAATAACCGTTACCGTATTGTCATCTCTTTTAAATTTGGCTGAAACATCGCGCCTCTACTTTTGCGGCAAATAAATGTAACAACAAGTAAAGGAATGAGAAATAAGCGTGAAAAGAGAGGGCTGTTGATGCTGGTTCTCCTGCTGTTTGGAAGTTTTCTTGCGCTGACGGCCCGGGCACAAACGGGTGTTATCTGCGGAACCGTGACAGATGCTAAATTCAAGGAACCACTGATCGGTGCCACTGTCTCTATCGAAGGAACGACAATCGGAGCTATAACGGATATAGACGGAAATTTCCGTATCGAAAAGGTACAACCGGGTAAATATACACTGGTCGCTTCTTATGTATCTTATAAAACGCAAACCATAAAAGATGTGGCTGTGATAGCTCATCAGGAAGCAGTCGTGCGTATCGAACTATCGGACGCCGACCTCCAACTGCAAAACGTTGTGATAGTGGCCCAACGAAAACTGGGGACAGAAACAGCCGTACTGAATACCGTCCGTAAAAGCCTTCCTGTAGTGAGCGGAATATCTGCCCAGCAGATTAGCAAGACGCAGGACAGCGATGCCGCTGAGGTGCTTCGCCGTATACCCGGTATTACGATCGTGGACGACCGCTTCATTGTTGTTCGCGGCCTGGCACAGCGTTATAATAATGTGTGGCTGAACAATGCCACGACACCGTCGAGCGAGACGGATAGCCGTGCTTTTTCCTTTGACGTGCTGCCTTCTTCCCTGGTCGATAATATGATGGTCTACAAAAGTCCGTCGGCAGAGTTACCGGCTGATTTCTCGGGTGGTTTCGTCCGCCTGCTGACGAAGAATGTGCCGGAAGGGAATACCTTCAATATCTCTTATCAACTGGGTTTTAATACAAATGCAACTTTCCGCGATTTCCAGTTGACGAAAGGGTATGCGGTCGATTATCTGGGCTTTGGTGCCGGTAAACGCATGCTACCTTCCAATGCACCTGCTCACCTGAATGATGTAAGTACTTCCGACGCTGCTACATTTACCCGCCGGGTGAATACGGGGTGGGATATCAGCCATTTCACGGCACTCCCGGAACAGAAGCTGACTTTCACCATGAACCGCCTTTTCGACCTGGGTGACTGGCGGATCGGTAATATAACGAATGTGAATTACAGTACGGGCTACGATTATTACGAGATGAAGAACAATAACTATCTGTCGTATGATATGACGAACGACCAATCGTCTTACCGTTATAAATACGACGATGTGCAGTATAAGAATACGACCAAGCTCGGTGCCTTGTTCAACTGGTCTTTCCTGAACGGGAACAACAAGTTCGAGTTCCGTAACTTCTTCAACCAGCGGGGAACTTCTTCGCTTTCCCAACGCCAGGGTACAGATTACTATTCTGAAGAGAATATCCGGAAATGGGAATCACTTTACACCGGACGTACCACCTATGCCGGGCAGTTGAGCGGTGAACATAAATGGCACGACGAAGCCGACAAGCTGGACTGGACGGTGGGGTATGCTTATGCCGCCTACAAGGAGCCGGACCGTAAAGTCGTCAAGTCGATGGAACGGAAGCAGGATGACGAACTTAAATATTATGTATCCGACCCGACCCGCTATTATCAGGATCTGACGGATAACAGTTTCTCCCTCGGAACGAATTACGAGCATACTTTCAGTGTGTCGGAGCTTTTCAAACCCGTCTTGAATGCTGGTGTATATGGGGAATATAAAGACCGCACGTTTGAAGCACGCCGTTTTCTCTACAATCTTTTGGGAAGTGGATATAACCGCTTTGCCGAGTGGGATTACAGTTCGATCTTTTCGGATGAGAATATTTCCGAAAACCGTATTTATATGAAGGAAAGCACCAATAAAAGCGACTCTTATACTTCTGAGAATCTGCTGGGGGCAGCTTATGTGGCAGCCCGGTTGAATTATGGAGAGAAACTGAATGCGAATATCGGTGTCCGCATGGAATATTACCAGCTGAAATTGGATGGCTATGAATCGGATGGCATCAAAGCAGTCCATCTGGACCAAAGTTCGACCGAGTTCTTTCCTTCCTTGAATGTTGCCTATAGCCTGACTGATAAACAACAGGTGCGGGTCGCTTACGGGCGTTCGGTCAACCGTCCCGAATTTCGTGAAGTGGTGCCTTACGTGTATTATGACTTTGCACTAGATGCCAATATTACCGGGAATGTCAATTTAAAGAATGCCTATACCAATAATGTTGATGTGCGTTATGAGTTTTACCCGTCGACAGGTGAGACGGTGACGATAGGGGGATTCTATAAATATTTTGAAGACCCGATCGAGCAGACGTATAGTGAAGCAGGTTCCGGCTTGCAGTACACCTATCACAATGCCGATCATGCCAGGGCTTTTGGTGTGGAGGTGGATATTAAGAAGCAGTTGGATTTTATCGGGTTGAAAAACCTGAGCCTGGTGTTCAATGGCGCCTATATTCATAGTAAGGTCTATTTTGCCGAAGGCTCTTTTGAGCGCGACCGGGCGATGCAGGGACAGTCTCCTTATCTGATCAATACAGGGTTATTCTATCAACTGGAAGATAAAGGTTTTTCTGCTTCCGTGCTCTATAACCGCATCGGAAAGCGTATCGAAACAGTGGGTGTCCCTGCCCAGAACCCGAATGACGATATCCCTGATATCTATGAAATGCCACGTAACGCATTGGATTTGAGTTTCTCGAAGAAAGTGGGCAAGTATGTGGAGATTAAAGGGGGTATCAAAGATTTGTTGAACTCGAAGATTGAGTATAAACAGTTTCTGGAACTGACGGAAACATCCGGTGCGAAACGGGAAGTGGAGCAGTTGGTTCGCAGCTACCGTCCGGGCGTGACTGTTAATCTGGGCGTATCGGTTAAATTTTAAATAATGTCACTTATATACAAACTAAATTAGTTTATTATTATGAACAAGTTTTTATTGAAAGGTGTGGCTGCCTTATTATGCATAGCCACAATGTTTGGAAACGTAGCTTGTAGCGACGATGACGACTCGGCGACAATCAGTGTTACTGCGGTTGCATTGGATAAAACGACCTTGTCGTTGAAACCGGGATCGACAGCCAAGTTGGTTCCTACCATTACTCCCTCGGATGCTACTACGACAAGTGTGACCTGGACTTCTTCCGATGATAAGGTAGCTACCGTTAGCGATGGAACGGTTACGGCTGTAGCGGAAGGTACGGCTACTATCACTGTTAAGACTGACGACGGTGGTAAAACGGCAACTTGTGTTGTCACGGTTGATGCCGATGCTCCGGAAAGCCAAGACGTAACGCTGGAAGGAGATATTCCTTCCGATATGACTCTACGTGCTGTGGATAATAATTTGTTGAAAGGATATGTATATGTGCCTTCCGGTGTAACATTGACTATCGAACCGGGTACGGTGATCAAAGGGGAAAAAGCCACAAAAGGTTCTCTGATCGTTGAACCGGGGGGCAAGATCATTGCCGAAGGTACGGTTGATAAACCGATCGTCTTTACTTCGAACCAGCCTGCCGGTTCACGTGCTTATGGCGACTGGGGTGGTTTGATCTTATGTGGTAATGCTCCGGTTAATGCAAATGATCCGCAGATAGAAGGTGGTCCGCGTACTCATTATGGTGGAAACAAGCCTGAAGATAATTCCGGTATAGTGAAGTATGTACGTATCGAGTTTGCCGGTTATCCGTTGGAACCGAATAAAGAGATCAATGGCCTTACCTGTGGTGGAGTCGGTAGCGGAACGACACTGGAATATATCCAGGTATCTTATTGTGGTGACGATTCTTTCGAATGGTTTGGCGGAACGGTGAATGCAAAACACCTGATTGCTTATAAAGGTTGGGATGATGAATTCGATACGGATTACGGTTATACCGGAAAATTGCAGTTCTTGCTGGGTGTTCGTGATCCGAAGGTTGCCGATACCTCCAAGTCCAACGGTTTTGAGTCGGACAACGATGCGAATGGCTCAGGAGACGAGCCTATTACGAAGCCTATTTTCTCTAACGTAACGCTGATCGGTCCGTTCTATGGCGAGTCAGCTGGTAAAGCGGAAAGTGAAATCCTTTATACAACGGATGATGCAGCTAATGGTGCGAAGGGTGGACAGTTCCAGGCTGCTATGCATATTCGCCGTAACTCTTCTTTGAATGTTTACAACTCTGTCTTCACTGGTTGGCCTTATGGTCTGTACCTGCAGAATGCAAATGCCGGTGCAACAGTAAAGAATGTGATCTTTGCCGGTATGTGGGAAAACTTCAAGGATGATGACAGCAAGAGCTATTTTGAAACAGAGAATTTGAAAAATCAGGTATATGCTTCCAGCAACGACCTGATTGCAACAAACGCTGATTATTCTTCAGTGGTAGTCGACAAGATCGGTGGTGCGGATTTCTCTGATTCTGTTTTGTCTGACAACTTCTTCGATAAGGTTACTTACAAAGGTGCCTTCGACGGAACCAACGACTGGACAGCCGGATGGGCAAACTGGGATCCACAGAATACAGCTTATTAATCAGATTGTTTCTTACTCGAATTTTTGAATAATGGTTCAGGGGCCGGGATATGTTACATTTTCCTGTGCCCTTTTACCTTTCTTGCAGGAGGGTGGAAACTGTAAAAACATATACAAATGATAAAGAAATTGCTATTAACATCTACATTGGTTGCCGGAAGTACCTTTGCTATCCAGGCACAGGACCTGGTACTTAGTGAAGGTCAGTATTATACGGACGAAACACAGACAACGCCTTATACGGGGCGTTATACGGAGTTTTATGACGATGGTATGCTGAAAATGGAGTTGTATCTGAAAGATGGCCGTCCGGAGGGCACGTATGTGATCTATTACCCCGATGGGAAAATTGCGGAGGTTCGCTCGTATTATCATGGTGTTTTTCATGGGGAGTGGCGAACCTATAATGAGGCAGGGCAACTGATCGGTCTGGCTTCTTATAAAGACGGTGAGAAAGATGGTCCCTGGCGTATCTGGAATGACAAAGGTGTCATGCGTTTTGAAATGTTCTACACCCGCGGAAAGAAAAGTGGAATTTGGCGGACATGGAGTGATGAGGGGAAATTGTTGACAGAAGAGAAACAGTGATAGAAAAAGGTGAAACCTTTTTCAGTTGACAGTTGACAAGTGACAGTTGACAGTTAGGCTTCGCAGTCGAATATATAAAACGGGAGTCTATTCGTCTATCGTCTATCTGTTATCAATAAGGCATGCTTAGTTACAGGTTCATTTGCCGTCAGTTTTAACTGACGGTCTACAAGTTGTTTTTCTTTTTGGCTTTAGCCACATTTCTCATCACATAAAGAAACTGTTGAAAATGGGACTAAAGTCCAAATAAATAGATCATTTACTAATCCGTCAGTTAAAACTGACGGCAAATAAACCTATAATGGCGAAGTCTCTTTGATAAGGGGATAGCTCAAACTGACAATCTTTGAAACATTCAATTCTGATAATAGCCGAATTTATTCTTAATTTTTATTATTCATCATTCGAATCAAAATCGAAATCAAAGTCGAAACCATCATCCATCAATCCCGGATCAGTGAACTGCTCCATTTCACGGCGATCTTTCTTGGTCGGACGGCCTAAGCCACGGGCACGGTCTACGAAACCGGATATCTTATTCATCTCCAGTATTTCGTATTGATCCGGAGTCGTGACATTTTCCAGATATTCCGGCACCAGTTTAGCACCCATTCTGCGTTCTGTCAATGCTAATACTTTGAAGGAAAAAGTCACAGGCGGTTTACGAACCTGAATTACTTCTCCCACCTTGATCATACGGGATGGTTTTACGGTGACACCGTTTATCATGATCCGGCTTTTCTTGCAAGCTTCTGCTGCGATCGTCCGGGTTTTGAAGATGCGGGTAGCCCACATCCATTTATCTATTCTTACTTCATTCATAACAATTTCAGTTGACAGTTGACAAGTGACAGTTGACAGTTATTGATGATAGGAGTGCGAAGCCTATCTGTCAAGTGTCAACCGTCATCTGTCAACTATTTATTATTGTATTGGTTCATCGTGATCTGTACCCCTGCCAGGCAGAAGCTCTTGACGATTTCGATGGCCCGTTTCAATTTTTCCGGCATCAGTTCTAGTTCTTCAGAAGGGAACTTGCCTAATACATAATCTATTTGTCCGCCGCGGGGAAAGTCACTACCTATCCCGAAACGCAGACGGTTATACTCCTGTGTTCCCAGGAGTTGTTGTATGTTCTTCAATCCGTTGTGTCCTGCATCACTACCTTTCGGTTTCAGACGTAAAGTGCCGAAGGGAAGAGCCAGGTCATCTACTACCACCAACAGATTCTCCACTGGAATATTCTCTTTTTGCAACCAGTAACGGACGGCATTTCCGCTCAGGTTCATAAATGTATTCGGTTTGAGCAGGATCAACTCGCAGTTCTTCACCCGCATCCGGGCAACTGCCCCGTAACGCTCTTCCGTGAAAGGCACTCCGGCTTCTTCTGCCAAAGCATTCACGACACGGAAACCGATGTTATGCCGTGTGCCCCAGTATTCAGAGCCTATATTACCAAGTCCGGTTATCAGATATTTCATGATTCTTGCATTATTTATATAATATAAGAAAGGGAAGAACATTCTCCTGAATATTCCTCCCTCACGTTATTTGGTATTATCTTTTTCAGATTACTTACCAGCAGTAGCCTGAGCACCACGAGCGGCACGAGTCAACTGAACGGCGCAAACAACAGCGTTCTTTGCATTTGTCAGTTCCAGACCTTCGAAGTGTAAAGCACCAACCTGCATAGACTTACCTAAGCCCAGGTGATCAACGTTGATAGTCAGTTTTTCAGGGATCTGAGTATAGATAGCTTTAACTTTCAGCTTTCTCATACGCAATGTCAGCTTACCACCGGCTTTAACACCTTCGGCGTGACCTTCCAGAACAACAGGAACTTCCATTGTTACCGGTTTGCTGTCGGAAACTTCCATGAAGTCGATGTGCATGATAGCATCGGTTACTGCCTGGAACTGGATATCTTTAACGATAGCCATAGTCTTTGTTCCGTCGATGTTCAGTTCAACAGCGAAGATTTCCGGAGTATAAACCAGTTTACGTACACTGTCGACAGTTACTGTAAAGTGAGTTACTTTTTCGCCACCGTATAATACAGCAGGGATTTCCTGATTTTTACGCATAGCTTTCAAAGCTCTTTTCTGATCAGAAGAAGTAGCAGCTACTTCTCTTCCTTTTCCTTCTAATTGGAATGTCTTCATTTCTTTAATTTTTTGTGTTACTCAAAATTAGTATTTATGCTTCCTAATTTTCCCATCACACGTACGGGGGTTAAAAGCGGTGCAAAGGTATGTTTTTTATTAATACGTTCCAACTGTCCCGTGTATATTTTTTTAATCCAGTAGATTACGGGAACGAAGCAATCCCTCCGTATCGTCCCAGAGCTTGACTTGGGCCGGATGGTTCCGGATATGTTCCGACAGCTTTTTCTCTTTGCAGTTGGCGTAGCATGCACCACTTTTATCGTTCACATCTTCCGACAGGGCAAGGTGTATGGCTGTCGCTGCTCCTTGTAGCGGTGTTTTGATGAAAGGACGGAACAGGATATCTGTCAGCGGGTCGAACCAGGCATTCATCGTAATCATATTCGTACTGACGATACCAGGGTCGGAGGCGTTGACGGTAATTCCTCTTTCTTTTAACCTTTCCGCCAACTCGCGTGTAAAGAGCAATAAGGCCAGTTTGGTATTTCCGTACACCGATATCCGGTTGAAACGTCCGTTCTTCCCTTTGGTGAAGAAGTCGGATTCTATTTTACCGATGGCATACGTGCAGGATACCGTATTGACGATACGGGTTCCCTTATGCATCAGGGGAAGCAGCAACCGGGTGAGCAGATAAGGACCGACATAATTAACGCTGACAATCGTTTCCAATCCGTCTACCGTAGGACGAATATGGGTGGTCAGAACTCCGGCATTGTTCATTAACCGGCCGACCGGACGTCCTTCCGCCAGTATCTTTTGTGCGAAAGCATGGACGGATGATAAAGAGGAGAGGTCTATCCCCCGGACCTCTATTTGCTCATTCCCGCTTTCTTTTTTTATACGTTCGCAGACCGGATATGCTTTCTCCGGTTCTTTACACGCCATGATGATCTGAAAACCGTCTTTGGCCAGTGCCAGGGTGATCTCTTGTCCCATGCCCCCGTCAGCACCGGTTATAATGGCTATTCCTTTTTCCATTATTATTTATACTCCAGTTTTTCTATTTCTTTGACAATACTTTTAGGTAGATTCTGCATATGTTTATGGCAAGCCATTTCCAGCGAATACATGCGGGCAATGCAATAGTTGCTGTGACCGCAGTCGCAACGGGCCAGTTCGTCTTCTTTCATATGGTTGACGAAAGCCGGATCGTTGAGCAGTGCACGTGCCATGCTGACAAACTCGAATCCGTGGCCGAGCACTTCCTCTATCTTTTCACGGGAGATAAGGCCGCCGACATATACAAGGGGCATTTTCAGGGCTGCCCGGAATTTCAGCGCGTCTTCCAGAAAATACGCTTCCTTGAACGGTTCGGTAGGAATCATCAGGTGCCCTGCCATTCGTACGCCGATTGGCAACCATCCGTTCGGCATGTAATGAGTCATTGTGCGGATAGGCATTGCACCACGCATAACATACATCGGAGCACGGCTTACAAATCCCCCGCTCAGTATCAGGGCATGTACGCCGCATTGGTTTTGCAGGGTACGGGCAACTTCCAGTGTTTCGTCGAGCTCCATGCCGCCTTTAAAACCGTCGCGCATATTCATCTTTACCAGGACTGCCATATCCGAACCGGCAGCTTTCATTACCTCTTCCATACACATCTTCATGAAACGCATCCGGTTTTCCAGGCTTCCTCCATATTCGTCTTTCCGGCGGTTAGTATAAGGAGAGAGGAACTGGCTGATCAGATAGCCGTGTCCGGCATGTATTTCGACGGCATCCATTCCGGCTTCGCGGGCGAGGTGGACTGCCTGGCCGAAGGCTTTCGCCATAGCGGCTATTTCAGACTGTCGCATTCCCCGGACGAAAGTCGGCGAATATAAATTGAATCCGGTGGAAGCAGAGATAGGAGTACATCCGCAGATATTTTTGTGAGACATGTTCCCGCAATGTCCGATTTGTATGGAAGCGGCAGCACCTTCGGCATGGATGGCATCTGTGATCTTCTTCAGACCAGGTATAATTTCAGGGCGTAACCACAACTGACGTTCGAATGAAAGTCCGCTTTGCGTTACGGCGGCATAGGCTAAAGTTGTCATGCCGATTCCGCCGGCTGCTACAGAGGTATGGTAGTTATATAGCATTTCCGACGGAGCGTTCCCCGGGCACATACTTTCGAAAGCGGCCGCCCTGATCGTACGATTCCTGAGTGTGAGCGGACCGATAGAGGCCGGGGTGAATAGCATAGATTCTTTATTCATATTAATAACCAGTTATTTATAGTTGTATTTTATATAATCAGTAAATAAATGGAATGATTCGTTTCCGGTTTCCGACCTCTTTACCGAACATGGTTTTGTACTTGTGCCAGATCGTATTGGCACGAGGCACCAGGTTAGCGAATGTCCACCAGGCGAACAAGGCTCCGCTGGCACTCCAGGTCAGGATGGCAAAGCCGCACCATTCCACCAGTTCGCCGAAATAGTTGGCCGAGGTTACGTAATTGAACATACCTCCTTTAGGTAGATAATGGTTGGTGTCGCCCGGTTTGCGGAGATGGCGGACGATATAGTCTGACCGCCAGTTGATCCACATGCCGCTAAAGAACATCAGCGTTCCGATAATGAATTGCGGAGTGGTCAGCCATTGGACTGAATACATATTTTCGGGGGCGAGGTAGAATATCCACATACCTTGTATATAACCGTTCAGCAGGTTGAAGACAATCCCCATTGTCATAATACCCGCAGGCATTTTGCTCTTGCCTTTGATCAGTAAGGGGAATATGAATGCCCGTTGCAAATAATGTAGTTCGAAGAACAGGAAGAAGAGTAGAGGAACGGTTTCAAATTGCCGTTCAGACTGGCTCCAGAGGAAGAGCATCACCCCGAAGACAGGTGCTTCCATACAGATCCAGGCTATTTTGTTTGGTATAGGGATACCCCATTTTTTGTCGAATAACATACCGTATCCGGCTTCTACGAAGTAAAGGGTAACAAAAACAATGGCGGCAATGACCGCCATTATAATCAGCAATATATTAAACTCATCAAGGGTCATTTCAAATCGAGTAATAAGATTATGCTTCTTTATGTAATGTTTTATAGTGGTTGTATTTCTCGAATACAGCCTTTTCGAGTTCCTTAAATGTACAATCCAACGCGCGGTCGGAGATACAAATAGGCGATCCGTAGTATTGAAGCTTCAGTTCCAGGGAACGCTTCTTGCTACGTGTGGGCTCCCGGTCAATATATTCGTTCGGATTTTTTACCTTCAGCACGATATATTTACGTTTCAGATTGCTAAGGTCGTCCATTATTTTGATATTGTCAACATCTTTCCACAAAATTGTGCCGATCCGGTTGCCTGTCGATATATCATTGATCCCTTCGTCGGAGATATAGATCGCCTTGAAACTTTCGCGGGTCAGGAATGAATAGCTGATTAAGCAGAAAAATGTCGTGAGTAAAGCAAAGACACCGATGAAGATAAAGACAAAACGTCCTTCCCCATATTTGAGGTCATGAGCAGCATACAAAGCTCCGGCACCGATCAGGGCAGAGAGGATCGTTGTCAGAAACAACCCTCTCTTTTTATGCCTGCTCAATTTGAATGTGGTTGTAGAAGGTGCTTCCATAACCGTCAAATTGATTTTTCAATGTTCCATACGAATGCACGTAGTCCCTGAGCTTCTGTCTGCATATCCATTTTGTGGAGCAGGTCCAGGAAAGGATCGACTTTTTCATCGTCTACCATTGCCAGTATAGCGGAGTTGAGGGTTGGCCAGGCATGGCTACCGTAATGAGGTTCGCCATTCTTACTGCCACGGCCCTGTACTGTTTCCCAATGAGTGAAACCACGGATATTATTACGATCCATAACACTGAGGATCATCTCGTAATAGGCCTGATTGAATGATATGAATATAGCTTTCATTGTTCTTTTATTTAATGTTATAAAGACGGTATAAAAATCCGTATTATTGACCGCAGATTCTGCAGACTCAGCATTATCTGCGGTCAGTAATTTATAATTGTTCCAGATGGTTCAACCTGGCGATCTTACGGCGGCGGCGTTTTACACCGTTTCCGGCAAATACGCAATATACCGTCGGTACGATAACCAGTGTGATCAAAGTGGATACTGAAAGTCCCCATGCAACCGTCATACCCATCGAACGCCACATTTCAGCACCTTCACCTGTACCGATAGCCATCGGGATCATACCGAGTACGGTAGTCAGGGTGGTCATCAATACCGGACGGAGACGGGATTTACCGGCAGCAACTGCAGCAGTAAGAATACTCATTCCGCGTTCGCGGCATAGGATCGTGTAGTCGATCAGCACGATACCGTTCTTTACAACGATACCCATCAACATGATCACACCGATCAAAGCCATCACCCCGAGTGGTGTCTGTGTGATTGCCAATCCCAGAATTACACCGGTAAAAGCAAACGGGATGGAGAACATGATCACGAACGGATCGGTCAGCGATTCGAACTGAGCCGCCATCACGATAAATACCAAGATGATGATCAGTACCATCAATATACCCAGGTCGGTAAATGTATCCTGCTGGTCTTCGAATGTACCTCCCAGCTGCCAGCTTACATCAGACGGGATATCCATCTTCTTCAGTTCGGATTGAACGGCAGATACCAGGTCGCTTAATGCAGCACCCTGACCGACAACGGCAGATACGGTGATAAGACGTTCACGGTTCTTACGCTCGATAGTCGGCGGTGTCATACGTTCTACAACTTTACCTACATCGCGGATGCGAACCCCTTGTCCGGCATTGTTATAGATCATGATATTTTCGATATCTTCGATAGACTGGCGGAATTCGGGAGCATAACGTACTTTGATATCATACTCGTCACCGTCTTCACGATACTTGGAAGCGGTGGAACCATTGATACGGTTACGCAGATACAAAGAAGCTGTGGTAACGTTCAGGCCGTTCATTGCCAGTTTTTCGCGGTCGAAGTCAACCTGATATTCCGGGATATAATCTTTACGGCTGATGTTAACCTGTGAACATCCCTTCAATCCTTCCAGACGTCTTGACAGATCTGCTGCAACAGCATCCGTCTTGGCAAAGTCGAAGCCGTAGATTTCTATATCTACTGCATTCTCACCACCCATAGAACCAGACTGACCACCGGCCAATACCTTGTACTCTTTGATCTCGGAGTATTCTGCCAGGTCTTTACGCATCATATCGCAGATTTCGATCAATCCTCTTTCACGGTCGCCGACACTGCTCAGGTTGACATTCATTTCAATGATGTGTGAACCGTTGTCGCTCAACTGTGCGAATGTGTTATCGGTATCGGCCTGTCCTTCTGTAAAGTTCAGTACCAGGATTTCCGGATATTTCTCACGGAATTGTTTGTCGATACGCAAAGCCAGTTCACGTGTGATCTCCTGGCGAGTACCGATCGGCATTTCGATCGTGATACCGATACGGGCATTATCCTGTGTAGGGAAGAACTCTGTTTTTACTACCGGGATCAGCATCATACTACCTACAAAGAGCAGGACGGCGCCTGTGATAACCGTTTTACGATGGCGGACAGCCCAAGTCAGGAAACGTCCGTAAGCAACATCTAATGCGTTCAGTGCTTTCTCGATAGGAGTGAAGAACAAAACGTACAAACGTCCTTTCTTCGGATCGAGACGTAACAACTGAGAACAAAGCATCGGTGTCAAAGTCAAAGCTCCTACTGTCGATACGATCATGATGATACTAACGATCCAGCCTAACTGTTTGAAAAGGATACCGGCCATACCGGTCACCATTGTCAATGGCAGGAACACAGCCAACATAGTCAATGTAGAAGCGATTACGGAGATAGCCACCTCGTTGGTTGCGTGTACGGCTGCCTGCTTCGGCTTACTACCTCTTTCAATATGCGTCGTGACATTCTCCAATACCACAATGGCATCATCCACCACCATACCGATTGCAATAGATAATGAACTTAACGAGATGATGTTCAGTGTATTGCCGGATGCCAGCAAGTAAGCGAATGCAGCGATCAGTGAGATCGGGATTGTCAGGATAATGATAAATGTCGCTCTCCAGCGTCCCAGGAAGATGAATACCACCAACATAACGACAATGAAAGTGATCATGATCGTTTCCTGCAAACTGTCGATCGTATTCAGGATGTTGGTCGAGGTATCGACGATGACACCCAGTTGTACGTCGGATGGCAAACTGGCCTGTATTTCCGGCAGTTTTTCGTGAACTTTCTTTGCGATATTCACAGAGTTTGCTCCGGACTGCTTCTGGATAACGATCATACCCCCTTTACCTCCGTTGTTGAAGGTTTCCTGGGCACGTTCTTCGATATAGTCTTTTACCTGTGCTACGTCGCGCAGATACACATTTTTACCGTTATTGCTTCCTACTACCAGGTCCAGCATTTGTTTGGCATCGGTGAACTCACCCTGTACACGGAGTGTATAGGTGTTTGAACCGATATCTATGCTACCACCCGGTGTATTGCGGTTCTCCTGTGCAATGATAGAGGAGATTCCTTCGATGGTCAACCCATAAGCTTCCAATTTATAAGGGTCGCAATATACCTGTACTTCACGGATCGGAGCACCGGAAATAGATACGGCACCTACTCCGCTGATACGTGCCAGCGGGTTGGATACTTTATCGTCCAGGATTTTGTAAAGGGCGTTGGTACTTTCCTCTGCTGTTACCGAAAGCAACAGGATTGGAATATCGTCGGTACCGAACTTAAAGATGATCGGGTTTTCCACATCATCTGGCAGAGACGATTCTACGATGTCCAGTTTATCCCGGACGTCGTTGGTCGCGACATCGATATCGGTACCGTATTCAAATTCCAGTGTAACGATAGAGATGTTTTCGCGGGACTGTGAGGTGATGTGTTTCAGGTCACTCACACTGTTCAATACGTTCTCCAATGGTTTGGATACGTTCATTTCAATATCTGTGGCGCTGGCTCCGGGATAAGCCGTCATGACCATGATCATGTTGGTCTCGATCTCCGGGAGCAAGTCGACTGATAATCGGGTTAAGGAAAAAAGCCCCATAATCACCACAGCCACGAATACGAGGGCGGTGGTTACCGGCTTTTTTACCGCTGTTGCATATAAACTCATATAGTATTATTTCTTACTTGTCAATTTCTACTTCCATTCCATTAGTCAAACGGTTCTGACCGGTTATTACCACCTGGTCACCATTTTCTACGCCGGATACGATTTCGTATTTGTTCCCCATACGGCGTCCCAATTCTACCTTCTGGTAGGATACTTTTCCATCTTTGTAAACATAGATGTAGCGGTCACCCGATCCGGATTGTTTTACGATGGACTGATCCGGTGTAACTACGTGGTTACGTGTACCGAAATTCATCGTTGTACGTGCAAACATTCCCGGACGTACGCGTTCGTCGGTGTTGGCAATCTTGATCTCTACCGGAAAAGTACGGGTAGAAGAATCGATGGTCGGATAAACCAGACTTACTTTGCCTTTGAATATTTCGTCACCATATACATCTAGTTTTATATCCACTTCATTTCCTTTCTTCACCTGTGTAAAGTAACTTTCGGAAACATTTACGAGTAGCTTGACCGGACGGATCTGTTCTACCGTATAGATCGGATCGCCGCCGCTGTACATGTCGCCGCTGTCATAATTACGGGCAGTGATGATACCTGTGATAGGGCTTAACAGTTTCGTGTTTTCCTGCAGGTTTTTATAGCTTGCACGGCTTACATCCAGTTGGGTCTTCTGGGCATCCCAGGCTGACTTGGACGCACCGCCTACCTTGTATAGTTCGTCGATACGGTTGAACTCGATTTCCTGATTATCCAATTGTATTTTGGCTTGTTTCAGGTTTGTTTCATCCATTTTAACGAGTACCTGGCCTTCTTTTACATGATCGCCAACTTCGGCAAACAGCTTCTCGATACGAACCGGTGACTGAGGGGCAATATTGTTTTTAATATTTGCCTCTACGGTTGCAGTAAATTCCGCTATCTGGTCTACATCCTGAGCCGATACCTGCTCTATCTTCACTTTTACTTTTTCATCAGTGGTATCTGTTGCTGTGTCTTTCTTTTCACCTGAACATGACATCAGCAGGGCTAATGTTACGAGCGGTACAACTTTCAGCATTTCACGTGTTTTCATATTGTAAACTGTTTTTATTTTTGTTCTCATTCTTGTTTCTTAATTCGTTTGTTCCTGACCTAAGACTTTTTCCATATCCGATTTAGCTACCATATAATTGTAGATGGACTGGTTCAGATTCAGTTTCGCTTGTGTCAGTGCCAGTTCCGCATCGTTCATTTCAAGCAATGTTCCGGCTCCTGTGTCATAGCGCTTCTGGGCGATCTTATATCCTTTGTTTGCCTGTTCGACACCTTTCTGAGCGGCATCGAATTGTTTCACGCAGGTTTTCATATTATCCAGATATTGTTTGATAGCCAACTGCAGGTTGCGTTTCGTATCGTCGCGCTGCAAATCCATCTGATGCATGGATACCTGTGTCTGCTTGATCTTATGATATTTGCTGCCTCCGGAAAAGATAGGAACTGTAAGCGATACACCGACAATCGAGTAAGGAGTCCAGTTATAGTTCTTGAACTTGAAATCATTGTTCATGGCATTCCACTGGTACATACCTGTGAGCGATAATGTAGGTAGATAGTCGAACTTCTGCATGGTCAAAGTCTTTTTCAACTGTTGCATCTGCAGATCGATCTGTTTCAAATCGGTGTTGCCAGCCAATGTCGTATCGGTTGCCATATAGTCCGCAAACAGGACTGATTCGAAATCGGCCAGTTCTCCTTCGCAGTCGATAGCCATTTCCAGATCCATTCCCAGGAGTGCCTTTAATTGCCATTTAGCCAATGTGAGCGAGTTTTCTGCCTGGAGCATATTCGGTTCACTGTTCTTTACGGTCACGTCTGCACGGATCAGATCGTATTCGGCTACCGTTCCCTGGTCATATTTCTTTTTGATATCCAGATAGTTTTCCATCGCGTTATCATAGCTTTCCTTGAAAACACGATAAGAATCGTTTGCCAGTAAAACGGCATAGAAGCTTTTCTTAACCTGATTTACCATCGATATTTTGGATGACCGGGCCTGCTCTATAGACAGTTCCACGTCGAGGGCAGATATGCTGAGGCTTTTCCATAATGTAGCGTTGACAAGGGGCATCGATAGATTGAAGCCGGTAGTCCAGTTGTTATCACGGCCAACCTCAATACCTTTGCTCATATCGATACCTTCCATACCAGGCGTCGGTTCGTCACTGCCGCCACCCATATCGAAACCATCCATATACATCACCTGCTTTTTCAACGTGCGGGTATAATCGGCTGTAAAATTAATCTGAGGGAACAGAGCGGCATATGTACCTTTCTGTGCATACTTTTTCTTTTCGATCTCTTTGTCAGCGACTTTTACGGTCGGGTTTTCACTTAACGCTATCTCCAATGCTTTTTCCAGGTCGAGCTTCAGGACATCCTGTGCTTTCACCGTAGAAAAGACCAGAGAAGGCAGCAACATCATGACTACCCACATCATCTTCTTAGTAATTAATACTCGTTTCATTTAAACTAGATTTGATTTTGAATAAAATTCCTATTACTCTTCACTTAATAATATGTCCTGCGAGTGTTTCAAAGCATAACGCTCCAAAATCGTCAGGCCTTTCTCTGTGCATATACCCCGGAGGAAGGTAAACAATACCGTCTGGAATACTTCTGCCACCGAATGGTTCAGAAATGTTTTCGACGGGCGGATCATTTTCAATTGTTCTTTTGCCAGCAAAGCTAATATTTCGATATTTACATCTTTTTGGAAAACACCTTCTTTAGCTCCCCGATTGAGTAACTTGATACATCTTTTAGTGAAATCCGCTTTGTCTTTCTCTACCTGTTCCAATGCTTTCGGATAACGTTTCAGATCATCATAATATTTTTTATTGTACCAACGGGGGCGTTTCATAAAATCTTCGTAGAACAGGACGAAAACATCGAGAGCCGTGTATGGACCTTTTTCCAGTTCGGCAAGTGTGCTTCGCATGCTATTATTATAGGATTTGATAGCTTCCTGTAATAATGTTTCCTTGTCTTCGAAGAATTCATAGATCGTACGTTTTGAAATACCGATATTCCGGGCAATATCGTCCATGCTCACACTCTTGATACCGTATTGTGAGAACAGATCCAATGCCGTCGTCATAACTTGTTCTTTTGTCATATTTATTTTTTTGAATCATCAGCCATTATGCTCGGTGACAAAGTTCTGTCTAATTTAGAAAACTCAAAAGGTTTATTCTGTTACAGGATTGGTTTGAAACGAAAGGTGTTTTTGATAAATAAAGGCTTATAGGTGAAAAAAACATCTGAATTGGTGAAAAATGAAACAAATTCCTTGCGGGATTGTAAACAATACCTATCTTTGTGCAGACTATAATGATGAGTAAAATATAAAATTATGGAAAATCTCCCTTTAATAAAGTTCGCAGAGTTAAATAGGGGTATAATAATTCGCGACAGTTTCCAGGATATATTTCTGATAGCCGATATTGATGGTAATCAGGGAGTTGATGATCAGGAAGTCTATGAACATACTATGCCGATGCGATTGGATGCACTGTTGATGGTCCTGGTGTTGGAAGGCTCTTCGGAAATAGCATTGGATTATGTCCCTTATACTATAGGAACTAATAGCTTTACTATTATTATGCCGACGCATACGATACAACTCAATAAGATTAGTAAAGATTTTAAAGGGAAGCTTTTGGTTATCTCCCGTGAATTTCTTGATGAATGTAATACGGCGAAGCGTAGCCCTTCAATGGCTAATTATATGCAATTGAGAAAAAACCCCTGTACGACTTTCGAACCGGAGGAAACGGAGTTGGTGGACAATTACATCGAGTTGCTGAGGACTAAAATAAAGAACCGGACTCATTTTTTCCAGAAAGAAGTGATGCAGAATTCTTTTGTCGGGTTCCTTCTGGAGATTGCCAATATATTTATGGGAAAAAAAGATGGTCTGTTAATGCCGGCTCTTTCCCGCAAAGAAGAACTTTTCGAACAGTTCCTTCAATTGCTGTTTGAACATTGTAAAGAGCAGCATGTGGTTACTTTCTATGCAGAGAAGCTTTTTATCACTCCGCAATATCTGTCTTTGATCTTAAAGGAACTGACCGGAAAATCTGCTAATAAATGGATTGACGATGCATTGATCGTTGAGGCGAAGATCTTGTTGAAGGCTCCGCAGGCAACTGTGCAACAGGTCGCAGACATTCTGCATTTTTCCGATCAGTCTACATTTGGAAAATTCTTTAAAAAGCACATGGGTATTTCCCCGATGGAATACCGCAAGTCCTAATCAACTCTTCTATCTTTGGCGGAATTTGTACCAGTTGATTAATTCTATGACTCCATAGAAGATACTGGCTACGCCAAAGATAACGAAAGTGTTAGCCGCAGCTCCGAACGGATAGGCGATGATCATGATACCTGTCAATAAGATCAATGCCGGCATGATATAGAAGCCTAACGGTACTATACTCCATTTGCGGGCGGATACCAGCATGGCTATTTGCTGAATTCCGGCAATGACCAGTAATGCTCCCAGAATATACATTAATATATTGACAAAAAATTCCGGCATAACCACGAGCCATGCCCCGAATAAAATACTTCCGGCTCCGTCGATGGGGAACATAGGAGAGGGTTCACCCTCCACTTTTTCCCTTGTGAAGTAGTTCAGTAGAGAAAATATTCCCGGTATAATAAAACAGATACCGATCGCAATAACCAGATAGGTAATAGCTGCTTCCGGCCATAAAACCAATACAAACCCCAGAATCATAGCAAATGCGCTTCGCAGGACTGAGTTGTTAATTCTTTTCATATGAGTATATTTTAATAGTTCTTTATATATAACAACGAAGATACACTAATTTCTTTTATACTTGTGGAAAATTTGGATGGTTTTTATTGCTGGTGGTTTGTTATGTATTGTTTCATACATCAAGAATGATGTTTGGGTTAGTGGTTACGAATGGATATATAATATCGCTTATTTGTGTCAAATGGATTTTATATTCTCAAAATCACTTACGTGTATATTGTTCGGAATAACAGTTTTAGAGAAGTTGTTAATACATTATTTAACATATGCCTTTCTGATTCCCGATTTTTTCGTCCAATTGAATTTAGTTTAAATAAAAATCCATCTCGTTTTAAACGAATTTTTTTTCATTTTAAATGAAATGGGGGCTCGATTAAGCAGAAAAAAGTGTTAAATATGCTTTATTCCTGATGGTTTTGTCTATTTTATTGTCTCTTATTTTATGTTTTTTGGCATGTTTTTTCTACAGAAGATGTCCTGGAGTTGACTGAAATAATCTTTTGTGTATCTTGTGAAAAGTGATATTTAAGAATAAATAGCTGTCATATATTGAATGTCTCTATTAAAAAGAAGTCTTTATTCTTCTAGGGTGATTCAATTTGATAAAATCCAATATCTGGAGAATCGTATAAAATTGCCTGTGCATGTTCCCGGGTCTTATATTCAAGTAATGAAATACTTAAATTGTCATTTTGATATTTTGTTATGATAACCTTAACAACTCCGGTAAATAATTTGTTTTATATAAAATGACCGGAAGTTATGAATTTAAATAGGATGTCGAATATTATATTGTAAACAAATATGAGCTTGAAAGAATCGTACTGGAAATATTCCCTGATTACTATTATCGTGGTGATGGGAATCATACTTTTTATTGAATTTACTCCGTTCCTGGGAGGTATATTAGGGGCATTCACCATCTATATTTTATTGAGAAAACAATTGCAATACCTGACGGAAAAGAAACGTCTGAATCGTAGCCTGGTAGCTATCCTGTTATTGCTGGAGACTATTTTATGCTTTCTTATTCCGTTATCCCTGGCTGTCTGGCTATTTGTCAATAAGTTACAGAATATAAACCTGAATCCTTCCGAACTGGTCAGTTCTTTTGAACATATCGCTGATCTGATCCGGCAGAAAACAGGTTATGACTTGCTGGAAAAGGATAATATAGCATCCATCGTATCGGTGTTGCCTAAAATCGGCCAGGCTTTGATGGGAGGGATCAGCGGCTTTGCCGTGAACATTGCTGTTCTTGTCCTTATTCTTTACTTTATGCTGATCGGAGGAAGTAAGATGGAGACATATATTTATGATATCCTTCCTTTCAGTAAAGAAAATAAACGCGAAGTATTGAAAGAGATCAACATGATCGTAACTTCCAATGCGATCGGTATTCCTTTGCTGGCTATTATTCAAGGTGCTATTGCGATGGTCGGGTATTGGATATTTAATGCACCGAGTCCGTTCCTGTTCGGTTTTCTAACCTGTTTTGCGACTATTATACCGGTGGTTGGAACGGCTTTGGTCTGGTTGCCGCTTGTCGTTTATATGGCTTTGACCGGAGACTGGGTGAATAGTCTGGGATTGGTAGCCTATGCGTTGATCGTTATAACGAATGTAGACAATCTGATACGTTTCGTCCTTCAGAAGAAAATGGCGGATACTCATCCGTTGATTACCATTTTCGGCGTAATAATCGGACTGTCTTTGTTTGGTTTTATGGGGATTATATTCGGACCGCTCCTGATCTCTGTCTTTATACTTTGCTTCAGCATGTTTAAGAAAGAATACTTGGACAAAGATAGTTGACAGTTGACAAGTGACAGTTGACAGTTATTTCGGCTTTCAGCCGATTTATAGAGCGCGAAGCTAAACTGTCACTTGTCAACTGTCATCTGTCAACTGAAAAACAACGAGCCGTTTTAATAACTGAACGGGGTCATTTTCGCGTACGCTTTATAATCTTTGATCATTCCGGGATAACCCTCTTCTGCACGGGGTAGGTAACGGAATCCGGATATTGTTACGTTTTCACGCAGATCGATAACCACTTGGTGAGGATATTTTGCTCCTCTGGCTGTGCTCCAGTAAGTTGACTCTTGTAAATCGAATATCTTATCTGCTGTAAAATTTCCGCCGGATGTCTCTTCGCTATCCGCATAAGCAATTTTCCAATGCTGGCGGGAGAGCGGTTTACCGTTTTCATCCAGCAAATAAAATTCGGCAAGAGCGGCATTATCTTTTCCGTCTTGTGCGTTCATTGCTTCCAGGCAGAAGTGACGTGCCTGAACAGGTGCATCGAATTTTACTTCCTGCCAGCCGTTACCGGCTTTTAAAGATCCTTGTCCGACAGGTTTTTCGTTTTTCAGGTTCAGAACTTCTCCTTCTTTACGGTTGGTAAGTGGCGATTCCGGGCGTAACATATCGAGAATCGGAGTTTTCAAACCTTTAATAGTCGCTTTTTCAGGTCCTTTCAGGTCGAGGACGATAATTTCATTTTTCCCCTTTTTAAGCCAGCATCCCGGCATGAATAAAGTTTGCTGGGGACCTATTTTCCAAAAACGTCCCATGGCCTTTCCGTTAACCCATACCATTCCTTTTCCCCATGTCTGCATGTCCAGGAATACGTCGCCGGGAGATTCGATATTGAAAGTGGCACGGTAATAAGCAGGACCGTCTACCTTTGTTCCGGGTACATATTTTTTATTTTCTGCAAATGAATAATCCACAGGCAAATTGTAAATCTGCCAATCTTTTAATTCATCCGTAGAAGACTCGGTGATAAGTGCCACTTTGTTTGTGATACCTTTCCGGTCATGGATCGCTTTGTCGAAATTAACACGTCCCATTGCTTCGATAAGGATGTCCAATTGAGCTCCGGCAGTGGTAGCCGGTAATTTGATCGTGAATTCTCCGCGACGGCGGTCCAGACGACCGATCAATTTGCCGTTTATGAAAACCTGTGCCCAGTCGTGTACCTCGTCTATCAATAAGGTCGTGCCTGCTTTGACGGCCGGTAAGGTCGTACGGTACAGGATGCTGCCCCAACCTTGGTCGAATTGTTCCATCGGTTTGATGTCGTGGCTGGTTTTGGGTTCCGGTAAATTATCAAAAACTAAAGCCGTTTCTTTTAGTTCGAATTCCGGGATTTCAATAACCGGGAATGCTTCCGGAATATCGGACTGTACTTTTCCCGGTTCCATATAATTTGCCATAAATTCGCGTAACTTGTAATATTTGGGAGTGGCCCAGCCGGCCTCACTGATCGGAGCATCGTAATCATACGAGCTGCACATGGCCGAGTAGGCAGGGCTGTTCGCACCTCCCCAATGTCCGAATGTCGTACCTCCGTGCGTCATATATAAGGAAAAAGAGATATTGCGGTCCAGCATATCTTTCAGACCGGCGATCATTGTTTCCGCATCGCGTGTCTCATGTTTTCTTCCCCAGTGGTCGAACCAGCCGCTCCAGAATTCACTGCACATTAACGGTGTGTTCGGGCGGACTTCCTTCAGTTTTTTGAATTGTTCCTCGATATTGGCTCCTGTGCCGAAGTTGACGGTCCAGACCAGATCGTCGAGTGCATTGTTCAGGAAGTTGGAACTCCAGTCACATTGGAATAGTGGCACATCTGTGAACCCGGCCTCACGCAGAATATCGCGGTTCTTGGCTATATAAGACTTATCCGTTGCGTATGAGCCGTATTCGTTCTCGACCTGTACCATAATAATATTACCGCCTCGTGTGATCTGCATATCGGCCAGTTGTTTTCCGATCTCATTCATATAGATACGTGTACGTTCGATAAAATAAGGATCGTTGGTACGCAGTTGTATGTCTTCTTTTTTAAGTAACCACCAGGGCAGTCCCCCCATTTCCCATTCAGAACAAACGTACGGGCCGGGACGGAGCATGATATACATACCCTGTTTCTGTGCCAGGCGGCAGAATGCCGCAATATCGTTTTGTCCGCTGAAATCAAACTCTCCGGGTTTCTGTTCATGGATATTCCAGAAAGCATAAATACAGATGGTGTTCATGCCCAGAGCTTTGCACATCTGTATGCGATGTTCCCAATATTCTACGGGGATTCGGGTGTAATGAATTTCGGCAGCCTTTATAACGAACGGCTTTCCATCCAGCAGGAATGTTTTGTCTCCGATTTCAAAGGAGCTGTTACCACCGGATTGGTTTTTGCATCCGGACAGTACGCAAATTAACATGAACATTAGAAATGTTACGGTCTTCATAAGGTGATTCATGATAAAAATTAAGTTTATAAATATTTTCCGATGGTAAAAGTAGGTAAAAAAAGAAAGATCAGAGGTATAATAATCGGTCATATTAGGCTAAAATCGGTTCTATTTATCTGAATTTATGTACCTTTGCGGCATAATTCAAGTAAACGTTGAACAAAAATGAAGAAGTTAATAGTAATTCCGTTGGTTGCTGCCGGTATGATGGCAATGACGGGGTGCAGTAAATCACCTGTGAAGGAAACTGCAAAAGTGGACGCTATCAATCTGGCAAATCTGGACACAACAGTAGCTCCCGGTACTGATTTTTATGAGTATGCCTGTGGAGGATGGATAAAGAACAATCCTCTTAAACCGGAGTATTCACGCTTTGGAACATTCGACCAGCTGAATGAAAATAATCAGGAACAATTACGTACTCTTATCAATGAATTAGGAACAACTCCGCAGGAAGCCGGAAGTGTTGCCCAGAAAATCGGTATGTTGTATGCAATGGGTCTTGACAGTATCAAGTTGAATAAGGACGGAATGGCCCCTGTCAAAGAACAGCTGGAAGCTATCCAACGCCTGGGAACAAAAGCGGATGTTGCTAAAATGGTCGCAGTTCTGCATAAAGAGGGAATGGCTCCTTTCTTTGCTTTGTTTGTCGATGCCGATGAAAAGAACAGTTCGATGAATATCGTTCAAATGTATCAAGCCGGTTTAGGCATGGGCGACCGCGATTATTACCTGCTTGACGATGAGGCAACGGTGAAGGTCCGTGATGCTTATAAGCAATTCATCAAACAACTGTTTACTTTGACCGGAGCATCTCCGGAACAGGCAGATGCAGCAGTAAATGCTGTGATGAAAATAGAAACCGGCATTGCTGAAATTTCTTTTAGCCGTGAGGATCTCCGCGATACACAGAAGAATTATAATAAGATCAAACTGGAAGAATTTAAAGCCAGGAACAATCCTTTGGACTGGGATGTCTATTTCGAGAGCATGGGTTTGATGGAAATAGAATATCTGGATGCCAAACAACTTCCGTTCTATGACGCATTGGGTGAATTTATGAAAAATGTATCCATCGACGAACAGAAATATTATCTGGCATTTAACTTGCTGAATGCGGGAGCAGCCTACCTGAGCGATGATTTTGTATCTGCCGAATTTGATTTTTATGGAAAAATAATGTCTGGAAAACAGGAGCAGAAGCCTCGTTGGAAACGCTCTTTGTCAACAGTGAATGATGCTTTGGGTGAGGCTGTAGGCCAAATGTATGTTACTAAATACTTCCCGGCTTCTTCCAAGGAGAAGATGTTGGAATTGGTAGGTAATTTACAGAAAGCTTTGTCGGAACGTATTGCCGGTCTTGAATGGATGAGCGATGAGACGAAGGTGAAAGCACAGGAAAAACTGTCTGCTTTTGTCGTAAAGATCGGTTATCCGGATAAATGGCGTGATTATACGGCTCTGGAGATCAAAGACGATTCTTACTGGGCAAATGTATGCCGTTCAAATATCTTTGAAATGGATTATATGTTGCAACAGGCTGGAAAGCCGGTCGACAAAGCTCGCTGGGGAATGACTCCGCAGACAGTGAATGCTTATTATAATCCGACAACAAATGAAATCTGTTTCCCTGCCGCTATCCTGCAACCTCCTTTCTTCAATCCGGAAGCCGACGATGCTGTCAATTATGGAGCTATCGGTGTGGTGATCGGTCATGAAATGACACATGGATTTGACGACCAGGGACGTAACTACGATAAAGACGGTAACCTGACCGACTGGTGGACTCCGGAAGATGCTGTACGGTTTACAGAACGTGCCGACCGTTTGGTACAACAATACGACAATATCATCGTCGTAGACAGTGTTCATGCCAATGGACGTTATACTTTGGGCGAAAACATCGCCGATCAGGGTGGTCTGCTAGTTTCGCATCTGGCTTATCTGAATTCATTGAAAGGAAAAGAAACTCCGGCTCCGATCGACGGGTTTACAAACGAACAACGTTTCTATCTGGGATATGCAACCCTCTGGGGGCAGAATATCCGTCCGGAAGAGATTCTGCGCCTGACTAAGATCGACCCGCATTCTTTGGGGAAATGGCGTGTAAATGCAGCTTTACGTAATATCGATACTTTCTATTCTGCATTCGATATTAAAGAAGGCGATCCGATGTATATGATGCCGGCTGAACGGGTAGTGATCTGGTAACACTGATATATAAAAGTAGAAAAGGGGATGATCTTACGCAGATTATCCCCTTTTTTATATCTGGAAAATATTCTCTTATGCAAAGATGAATTTCAATAAGAACAGGACAGCCAGTATATACATCGTAATACTGATATCCTTGTGCTTACCGCAGAATAATTTTATCAGCACGTAGCAAAGCAATCCTAACACCATTCCGTCGGCGATGGAGTAGGTAAGAACCATCATTATAATGGTAATGAAAGCCGGAAGCGCTTCCGACATATCTTCCATATCTATCTTGGAGATCGAATCCATCATGAAGACGCCGACAAGGACTAAAGCCCCGCTTGTTGCCGCACTGGGAATAAGCAGGAACAACGGTGCAAAAAACAACGCCAGGATAAACAGTAAACCTGTTACCAGGGATGTGAAACCGGACCGGCCGCCTTCTGCGATCCCTGAGGCACTTTCCACATACGTTGTAATGGTGGAGCTACCCATCATCGCCCCGATAGTAGTACCTATCGCATCAGACATCATCGCCTCTTTCACATGCGGGATATGTCCGTCTTCTCCCATGATCCCGGTCTTGGAAGCCAAACCGACCAATGTCCCTACCGTATCGAATATATTCATGAACAATAGAGTAAAGATCACGACTGCCATATCCAACGTGAAGAACTCGGAAAAATCGAATTTGCAGAAGGTAGGCTCCATCGAATGAGGCATGGAAACAGGAAGGAACCCCTCCGGTATTTCCGTCACCCCGAGTGGTATGCCGATCAGGGTACAGATCAGGATACTGTAGAACAAGGCCCCTTTTACCTTCTTGACAATCAGTATGCCACTTAATAATATACCGACCATCGCCAGGACAGAAGATGGTGTAAAAGCCCCGAACATCACGAAGGTTGCCGGGTTTGACTCGATGATCCCTGCATTTTTCAATCCTATGAAAGCGATGAATATACCGATCCCCGATGATATAGCATAACGCAGATTCATGGGGATACTATTGAGTATAAGCTCCCGGATATTAAGAAAGGTAATAAGGATAAATATCACGCCCTCTACAAACATGGCTGTCATGGCTGTCTGCCAGGTATATCCCATCCCCTGAACCAAAGTGAATGCAAAAAAAGCGTTCAATGCCATGCTCGGAGCTTGTGCGAACGGTAGTTTTGCCATGAAAGCAAGGAGAAGCGTCGCTATGGCGGAGGCTAATGCCGTAGCTGTGAAAACCGCACCTTTATCCATGCCGGTTGTACCGAGGATAGACGGATTGACAGCCAGGATATAACTCATTGTAAGGAATGTAGTAATGCCGGCAATGACTTCCGTTCGGATTGTCATGGTCTGTTTATCAAACCCTAATAGTTTTTGTATCATACAACTTTATTTAATCGAATGTCCATTTTACAGCGAGTGTGGGAATGGTATAGAAGCCGTCCCGTCCTCCGAAATTATGACTTAACTCGACTTCGCTACCAACACTCAACTTAAATTTATCATCTATCCCTTTTATCTTGTTGAGGTTTACCCATATCTGAGGCTCAGACAGGAAGATGAAGTTTCCGTGATCGTTCTTTTCCCGCCACCAATCGGCAAAGCCGCTGAAAGTGCACAATCCGTTCTTCGCAAAATGAAGATACCAGGTTGTTGTCAACTGGAAGTTGTTGGGTGTTTTATGTTTCTGGATATATTTGTACATAGCAGTGAAGGTGATTCCCCTGCTGAAATCCTTGCTGTTATAAGTATAAGTCGCACCACCCAGATAGGCGTTATTATAGGAGGCTCCTTTCATCAAACCGCCATTATACTCTAAATGGACAGAGAAAGGCGGTTTCCAGAAACTCAGTTCGCGGGCAATCTCCCAGTAAGCTGAAGCTACTCCGCTGCTTTTATAATCCATATCCACGAAGAAGTAAGTACTTCCCCATTTATCCGGTTTGAACATTTCCACCGTGGAGGTCAATGCCGGACGTCCGTCCAGGTCTTTGTCATAGAGGGCTCCTCCAAAATCATAATGTAACTGAATGTTTTGTGCTTTCCCACAGAAAACAGCAAGTAATAAAATCGTCAGGGTAAAAAACTTTCTCATGCTGATCGTTTAAAATAATATGTATGAAAGTTACAAAGGTATAAAAAAAGCAAGACCTTCAAAGAGTCCTGCTTTTACATTATCAGATCAGATCCCTGAGCAACCAGGCCAGGTAACATAAATACATTACTATCAGTGCCCATCCTTCGGTTCGGGATATTTTTTGTCCGCTTTTTGCCAGTGGAAGCAGAAGTAGGGATAATCCCAGCATGACCAGCAAATCGACATAATTCACGTTTTTCGCTACAATGGGATTGACTACCGAACTGGTACCTGCGATCGCCAGGATATTGAATAAGTTGGAACCTACGATATTTCCGATCGCAATATCCGGGTTCTTCTTGAGTGCCGAGACGACCGATGTGGCCAGTTCCGGCAAGCTTGTGCCCGCAGCGACAATTGTCAGTCCGATCACAGCTTCGCTGACACCTAACTCCTGAGCGATTGAAACGGCATTATCGACGAGTAGGTTGGAAGCAAATATCAGGATAACCAATCCGCCTCCAATATACAGGACGTCTTTATACCAGGGTTCAGGTTGTTTTTCCAGTTCTCCGGTTTGTTCCTCTATTTTCTTTTCGTGTTTTCGTGAGTAATACAGGCTGAATACTGTATAGATAATGATACCGGCTAAAAACAGGCAACCTTCCAGTCTGTTGAGAGTCCCGTTCCAAAAGAGGAGGGTGAAAACAACAGTTGCAACGATCAGGATGGGAATGTCCAGACGTGTGAGTTGGCGTTTGGCTTGTAAGGGATGGATGGCGGCGGAAATACCGAGAATGACGGCTATATTGAAAATGTTGGAACCGATAATATTTCCGACAGCTATATCTCCCTGTCCGGACAAGGAGGCATTCAGACTGACTACCAATTCCGGAGCACTGGTCCCGAATGCAACGATCGTAAGTCCGATCACCAGATTGGATATTCTGGCTTTCAGCGCTAATTCCGTACTCCCTTTTACCAACCAGCCTGCTCCGATATAGAGAGCAAACAATGAAAGAATTAATAATGTAACGCTTGTTATCATGGCTGCAAATTTACGAATCTTTTATTACAATGTCCGGCTTCCTGTTGCCCAATAATCAATGATTATCGTAACCAAGTAAACAGCAAGTTATTTTTTAGGCAGAAAAACGTACCTTGGATAACCCCGGAATCACTTCGGAGTAACAGCAGGAAGCAACTAGACATTTAGTTAGGGTTGTTAGGAATATTCGTATTAGTGATTTAATATTCGTATTCTTCCTTTGGCTCTTTGGCAGCCTGTCTCAATTGTATGCCACGAAGTATGACCATACCGACTGTCAGTAGCCCTAATGCTCCCATTGTTACATCTTTCGCAATTATATTTTCAAAATCGGTTGTACCGATCAAAACCAATATGATAAACGATACCATCATGACAGCGTCTACCAAATCTTTATTTATCTTCATTTTATAAACTTTTTAAAGGTTACTTTTGTTCAACTATCTTCACTTTTTTTCTTCAATGGCAGCTTCTTCAGTAGAACCAGAGTTGCTCAGACCCTTCATTATACCGAATAAACCATACCCTAAAGCAAACATTACTACTAATAACTTCAGATAGTCATTAGGAATGATGGAACTACAAGCTAATACGCAACCGATGATTGTGATAATAACTGACAGATAAATACGGCTTTTATTTGATTTTTTAGTAGACATAATGTTTTAATTTTTAAATGAATAAATACTATTTATGATTTGTACATCCTGAAATGAACGGGTGTACGATGATTTTACGGATCAATGGGTCCGTAAAATGACACGTATAGTGATAGTCACTACACATAAGTACGTAATTATCCTTTAAAAATTAAATAATGAGTTTCCGTAAGGCGAACACATGTTGTGCCATACGGCAAAATAGGGTAGACAGATTTACGGTTTGACATTCCGATACATTTTCCAACACTTTTCGTTGTGCATTCATTTCTTTCAGGCGAATATCCTGAAGCACTTTCTCTGCTATTTTCAGCGTGCGTAAATGAAATGTATTATTTGTCAACTGAACGGTTCTGCGTGCAGTCAGACCTTTGCTTTCTTTGAGGTCTGTGCTCAATACAGTAAGATAGTATTGTACATCGGCAGAACTTTTTTCTTTCATGACTGCTTCTTTTTTAGACACAGCAATATCGTTGCTTTCATTCTCCTCTTGTGGAGAGAAAAGCAAGATGCCGAAAAGCAGAGTCAGTATGAACAGAAAATTTTTCATGCTGCAAAGATATACGAATTCTTAATAAAATAACAAATCATTGTAGTTTTTGTTTATACTTTTGCCTGTTAATATGAACGAGAGAAGATGAAAGAGAAGAAGAGCCTTTTGAAATCATGGGTGGAAGCGGCACGTCCGAAAACACTGCCTGCATCGTTAAGTCCGGTGTTATTGGCTTGTGTTTTAGCCTGGTGTGAGGGAGTATTCCGGTTAGTACCGGCTTTTTTATGTTTTGGTGTTGCTTTGTTGGCACAGATTGCCAGTAATTTTGCAAACGATTACTTCGATTTTAAAAAGGGAGCGGATAAGGAAGATCGTCTGGGACCTGAACGTGCGGTTGCCCAGGGATGGATCACTCCGAAGGCGATGCTGAAGGCTACCTTTATAACATTGGGGTTGTCTTGCCTATGCGGCTGTATGCTTTTATTTTATGCCGGTTGGGAACTGATCCCTGTCGGGATTGCTATCGCTATTTGCGTGTTAGCCTATTCTGCCGGACCTTTTCCTTTGGCGTATAACGGGCTGGGAGATGTTTGTGTGGTCTTATTTTACGGGGTTATTCCGGTGTGCTTCACTTATTACGTGCAGGCATTGTCGTTCTCTTTGTTATCGTTCCTTTTATCATTATCGGTCGGATTACTATCCACAAATATTCTGATTGTGAATAATTACCGTGACTATGCACAGGATAAGGCAGCCCGGAAACGGACTACGATCGTCTTGTTTGGACGTGGCTTCGGTCGGATATTCTATCTGTTGAACGGGGCGGTCGCCCTTATACTCGCAATGCCGCTTTTGTTTGATGCCCCGTGGTGGATCTTGTTTCTGTTCGCTGCCTTTTTCGCCCTTTTCTATGCGACCTGGCGTGAACTCTACCGTTTTGAAGGGCGTGAGCTCAACAAAACATTGGGACATACGGCGCGGAATGTCTTCATCTTTACTCTTCTGCTATCGGTATTGTTGATCCGGACCTGTTTGGTATAAGCTTTACATAAATAGCATAATGATCAATTGAGCCGATATCACCCGGATGAACATGGAAAGGGGATAGACAGTCGCATAGGCCACCGAAGGCTCATCGCCTTCGACCGTTGTATTGGCATAGGTTAGTGCCATCGGATTTGCCATACTGCCGCAGAGCATTCCTACGTTATGGGCATAATCGAGTTTGAGGAACTGGGAAGCGATGAAACCGACTATCAGAACAGGTACGATTGTCAGCAGGAACCCCAGACCTACCCAAAGCAGCCCCTCTGCCCGGAATACCGTCTCAAAGAAGTGGGCACCCGAGTCTATACCCAATCCTGCCAGATAGATAACGATACCTAGCTGACGCAGCATCAGATTGGCACTCATCGTCGTATAGGTGGTCAGATGAAAACGCGGACCGAAGGCTCCCATCAGGATGCCGACAATGATCGGACCACCGGCAATACCCAGTTTGATCGGTGTATTCATACCCGGCAGCATAATTGGCAAAGAACCTAACAGGACTCCCAGCGAGATACCGATAAATACGGCTAACAGATTCGGATTATCCAGGCGTTTGATCTCATCACCGAGGATTTTACCGACATTGTTTATCGCATTTTTTTCTCCGACGATCGTCAGGCGGTCGCCTATCTGTAAATGAAGGGCAGAGTCTGCAACCAGGTCGATACCGGCACGGTTTACGCGGGTAATATTGATTCCATACAGGTTACGCAGGCGGAGTGATCCGAGTTTTACCCCGTTCACGCGGTTACGGGTGACGACGATACGGCGGGAAATCAGTTGCGAGTCGATTGCATTCCAGTCGATATCTTCCTTGTTCCAGTCGACGTTCTCCTGTTCCCCAAAAAGAACTTTGATCGTTTCTACGTCCGATTTATGGGAGATGATAAGCAAATGGTCGTCTTCACGAAGTATAGTGTCGGAAGTGGGAATACTGACTTTTCCGTTATGCCATACACGGGAGATAACAAAATGTTTCTCTGTCAGCTTCATGATATCCTTGATACTTTTATCGTAGATAGCAGGGTTGCTGATATGGAATTCTGTGATATTGGGTTTCGTGTTGTGTTTCTCCTTATCGTCCGGCAGGTTCTTGTTGGCGAACACTTTTCTTAACAGGATGATCGCCATTATAACGCCAACGACTCCTAACGGATAAGCCACGGCACAAGCCAGTGCCATGTCTGTCACTTCCTTGCTGTCTGCAGGGTTTACTTGTAACAGGGCTTGTTGTGCGGCTCCCAGTGCGGGTGTGTTGGTGACTGCTCCACAGAGTAATCCGACCATGTTGGGAAGCGAAACGCCTGTAGTCCAGTGCAGGACAAGTGTCAGTATCAATCCGAGCAGTACCACGCCCAGCCCCATCATGTTCATGGCGACACCGCCTTTTTTCAGAGACGAGAAAAAACCCGGACCGACCTGCAATCCGAGGGAATAGACAAACAAGATCAGACCGAAGCTCTGTGCAAAGTTCAGCATATCCTTATTGACTACAATCCCGAAATGTCCGGCCAAAATCCCGGCGAAGAAAACAAAGGTGATACCCAGTGAGATACCGAATATCTTCTGTCTTCCCAGAAATAACCCCACCGCCGAAACCAGTGAGATCACTATAACAGCCTGCAACATCGTCGGCTCAAAAAAAGCTTCCTGCAACCAATCCATACCAGTGTTATTTGTTGAAGCTACAAAGATAGGGCTTTTTAAGTTAGCTTTCGCTTATAATGAATCTTTTAAAACAGTAAGGGATTTTTCTGTTGTTCTATTTTATTAATAATCAATAAGCGATGCGATGTAATGAATTCTGTTTGCATATTCTGTGTCCGGCAGGCCGGATATATGTGAATTATCTTTTATCTTTGAATACTCATTTGATGAAAATAAGATAAACAAACGATGTCTTTAAAGATCATACATACTGCCGACTGGCATCTCGGGCAGACCTTTTTCGGTTACGACCGGGAGGAGGAACACGATGCTTTTCTGAACTGGCTGGTCGATATCTTGGCGCAGCATCAGACTGATGTACTGTTGATTGCCGGAGATGTATTCGATGTCGCTAATCCGTCTGCCGCGGCCCAGCGGCGTTTCTTTCATTTCCTGAAAGAGGCGAACCGGCGAAATCCGCACCTGCAAATTGTGGTTGTTGCCGGAAACCATGATTCGGCGGCCCGGTTAGAATCTCCTGTCCCTTTGCTGGAAGAGTTGAATACTTCTATCGCCGGAATTATCCGGCGCACGGAAACCGGAGAGATTGATTTTGACTCCCTGCTGATACCTTTGTATAATAAGGAAAAGAAGCGTGAAGCCTGGTGCCTGGCTGTCCCTTATCTCCGGCAGGGTGATTATCCGGCTTCGGAAGAAACACACGATACCTATATTGCCGGTATAAACCGTATGTACCGGCAACTGTATGATTATGCCGATGGAAAGCGGCAACCGGGCGAAGCCTTGGTCGCTATGGGGCACCTGCATGCAACCGGAGCCGAACTGTCGGAAGACGACCGGAGTGAACGTATCATTATGGGAGGGTTGGAGTCTGTATCTTCCGATACATTCGACGAGGGATTGGCTTATACTGCTCTCGGACATATTCATAAGGCACAGCGTATAGGTGGCCGGGAGAACCTGCGTTATTCCGGTAGTCCGTTACCGATGTCTTTTTCGGAGACAAATTATCGTCATCAGGTTGTTGCCGTTACAATCGATAACGGATGTTTGTCGACGGTCGAACCGGTGCCTGTGCCCTTGCTTGTCGACTTGCACCGGATTCCGGAACATCCCGCATCCCCGGAAGAAGTAATTGCCCGGCTGGCAGAATTGCCTGTTGCCGGAGAGGAAGATTCCGATAATCCGAGTCGTTGGCCATACGTCGAAGTACGGGTGTTACTGACCGAACCCGACCCGGGATTTCGTCATAGGGTAGAGGAGACGCTTGCCGGTAAGGCGGTTCGTCTGACTTCTATCGTTCCTTCTTACCCGAAACGGGAGGGGGAAGATACGGTCCGTCCGTTGTCTTACGGCGACCTGCAACGGATTGCCCCGCTGGATATGCTGAGACATGCTTTTACCAGTAAATATGGCGGGGAGTTGCCGGAGGATATCGAATCATTGTTCAACGATGTAATGCGGGAGGTCTCTCTATGAAAGTATTAGCGATAAGAGGCCGTAACCTGGCCTCGCTGGAAGGAGAATTTGAAGTCGATTTTACTGTCGAACCTTTGTTGTCTGCCGGGATCTTTGCTATCTCGGGACCGACGGGAGCTGGAAAATCTACCATATTGGATGCCATGTGCCTCGCTTTGTTTGCCCGTACGCCGCGTACGGATCAGGCAAAAGAGAACAATGTGAAACTACGGGATGTGAATGAGGAAGTACTTCCGCAAAGCGACCCCCGCTTTTTGTTGCGGAGAGGGACGGCTTCCGGTTATGCCGAAGTCGATTTCCTGGCGTTGAACGGACATCGTTACCGTTCGCGCTGGTCGGTTGGACGTGCCCGTGACAAAGAGAACGGACGTTTGCAAAGTCCCCGTGTTGCCTTATATAATATAGATCAGGAAAAGGAGGAGCAGGGGACCCGCTCGGAATTACAATCGCGTGTGGTTGAACTGATCGGTTTGACGTTTGAACAGTTTACCCGCTCTGTCCTGTTGGCACAGAATGATTTTTCTACTTTCCTGAAAGCGGAACAGGGGGAAAAGGCTTCATTGCTCGAAAAGTTGACTGGTACCGAACTTTATTCTTCGGTCTCCCGTCTGATCTTTGAAAAGAATGCTGTCGCCAAAGAGGCTTATGATAAGATACAAGCCCGTATCCAGGGCATCGAGTTGCTGACGGAAGAAGCGGAACAGGAGTTGCAAACACGCCTGACAGAATCAGAAGCAGCCTTGTCGGATTTGGAGAAGTCGAAAGCAGAACAACAGGCGTTACAGGAAGGGGTTAAAGCCACCGGGCAACAGATCGCTACCCGTCAGGTACAACAAAAGGAGGCTGCCGGTAAACTGCTCCGGGCAACGGAACTTCTGAATACTGCCCGTAAAGAATATGAACAAGGTATTCAGGATGAACAGCGTTCGGATGCTGACTTCAAAGCTTTGCTGCAGGAGTTGCAACAGGCTCGCAGGTTGGATGTCCGGTTAGATGAAGCTATCCGTTCCGTCAAAGATACGGAGACTCGTCTTCGGGATGCGCTTCAACGGAAAAAGGAAGGCGAGGATAAATTGAAAGCCGCCCGGACCAGACAGGAGCATAGCATGGCAGAGATCAACCGTTTGACCGACTGGCGGAAACGATATGAGCGTAAAGAGAGTATCGCGGAACAACTTTCTGCTTTATTACTGCATCTGGATACAGCTTCCGGCGCACGGCAAACCATTGAGAAATCGACAAAGACGATAGAGAGCATTAAACAAACGGCTTCTCGCCTGGTTGTCCAGTTGGAGACAGTTCAGAAGACAGCCGGAAATAAGCAGGTAGCTCTCCGGAAAACGGAGGAAGCTATCGGCAAACAGGAACAAGAACTGAAATCGCAGGATATGGAGACCCTCGATAAACAGATAGAGTCGGTTCGTGTGGAGCGCGAAAATCTGTTGGTCGAACAGGCACGGCAAACGGCCAGCGGCGATATCATGGAGTTGCGGAAAAAACTGCAGGAAGGTAGTCCCTGTCCGGTATGCGGAAGCCTGCATCATCCTGCTGTGACACATGCTGCCGTATCTGAAATGCCGAAGTTGATCGCTGCCTTGACTTTGCAACTTCAGCAGTTGACGGCTCGTAAAGCGGCTTATGGAGCAGGTGAAAAGCAGTTGAATCAATTACGTCAGCAGCTTTTGCAACTTCATAAGGAACTGACCGAGGCCGAACAATCCCGTACGGATATTCTGGGACGACAGAAACTGGCTGAAACCCAGATCACCCGCGAAGAGTCCATCTGTGCGGAGAGCAAGGAAACACTCAATAAATCCCTCTCTGCCGCAAACCGGCTTTTCGGGAATGATGAATGGCAGAAAGCATGGTTACAGGACCCGGATTCTTTCCGGGAAACATTAACGGCGTTTGCTCGCGGGTGGCATGAAAATACGGAGAAGTTACAGCAACTGCAACGGGAGCAAAGCGCTCAGAAAGCCGAGTGCGAATCGTATGCTTCTTTTCTTCCTTCATTGATCAGGGAGACGGAGGAGGCTACCTTACGGCATGAGAAAAACCGAACGGAGTTGTCCGCACTACAGGCGGAACGTTCAAAACTCTTGTCCGGTAAACCTGCCGATCAGGTTGAACAGGAGTATAACCTTCGTAAAGAAGAATTAAAAGAACGTTTGAAACGTCTGCAAACCGTCCAGACTGAACAATCGGGCATTGCCGATCAGTTGAAAGGTATTTCCGACCAGATCGCCCGTGATCTGGAAAAAGCATCGGAGGATTTGTTGCTTCGTCAGAAAGCGTTGTCCGACTGGTCCGAATCCTGGAATGAGAAACACGGAGGGGAGTCCCTGGATGCTTTATTGGCTCGTGTCACCCAAGATAAAAATGAGTATGCTTTCCGTCTCCGCTCCAATGCAGAGAACAAACAAAAAATAGCCAGTCAGCAAAAAGAACTGGAGGCATGCCGTGTACAGAGTGAACGTTGGGCGAAACTGAATGACCTGGCGGGTTCTGCGGATGGAGCCAAGTTCCGCCGTATTGCGCAGGGTTATACACTGGATGTCTTGCTTAATTATGCCAATGTCCAGTTACGTGACCTGAGCCGTCGGTATCGTTTGGAGAGGGTACCCGAAACGTTGGCCTTGCAGGTGATCGACCGTGATATGTGCGATGAAATACGTACGGTACATAGTTTGTCAGGCGGGGAGTCATTTCTGGTTTCGCTGGCGCTGGCATTGGGGTTATCTTCTTTATCTTCAAACCGGATGAAGGTAGAAAGTCTCTTTATCGATGAAGGTTTCGGATCTTTGGATGCCGATACGTTACGTATTGCTATGGATGCATTGGAAAGCCTGCGTACCCAGGGTCGTAAAATCGGAGTGATTTCACATGTGCAGGAAATGACGGAGCGTATTCCGGTACAGATCCGCGTGAATCGGGCAGGGAATGGGAGGAGTTATCTGGAAGTCGTATAGAAAGATTGAGGTAATAAAACAAAAGGATGTGGTATGCGCCACATCCTTTTGTTTTATTTAGATAAGAATAAGTTCTTTTACTGTAGATCAAGACCTAGATCGAACGTCTCCGTAGCATCCCAATTGCTGCTGATCGCAGTTAACAACATACCTGCCATAGCGGCTTCTGCCGGAATGACGCCTGCTGCACTCAGCATATTCCATAGGTTCTGCAAATCAGAAGATCCGCTACGCATTTTCATGATTGGGGTTAATGTTGCTTTATCGAGATAAATATAAGTATGACCATTCGCTGTTTTTACATTCATAGGAATCCCGTTAATAGTCCAATTCTGTAATAAAGCAATGGTTTCATCACTCACCGGAATCTCGCTAACACCAAGTAAACCAGCCAATATCTGTTTTAATTGAGCGGGTTCGCTTGTTAATACAGAGTTGATGATGGCAGACATGCCTTCTGCGTTGCTTCCCATTACTTGTCCGATGATGTTTCCTAGATCAAGCTTTGTATAGAATTTGCCATCTTTATGATACCAGTAGGCCAGGTGTTTAGGAGCTTCTTCCCAACCGGAAGTAGGGAAAAGTGCTTCTGCTATTTCTTTTTCAGGAGACTGGAAAATCCAGTTCGTTTCGAATTGAACCCCTTTCCCTTTTACATATTCGGCAGTGATTGTTCCGTCTGCACCTAAAGTAACAGAATTTAATACCTGTGGAAGTAATACGCCGAACAATCCTCTGAACATGGCTCCGTAGGAAGTACCGTAATCGGAGGAAGAAGTCACGCAGACATAGTTTACATAACCTGCACCGGATAGAACGGCACTAGGATTTGTATGTCCGTTATATTCAAGTTCTCCTGTGGTATAATCAGCCAGATTATACTTTTTTGCCCATCCATTCGGATCATTCATAACCACAGTCAGTTTCAACGTCATAACCTCATCTTTTACAGAGCCGGTATATTCGACGTTTGCATTGGTTGTAGTCGCTGTCCCGGAGAATTCGCCTTTGGTAACAGCTATATCAGAGATTGTCGTTTCGTTTTCACCCGGGATTACATTCTTTAGTAAAAGACTGCCGTTTGTTCCGTTTGTTGCTGAAAATTTCACTTCTTTTCCTGTCAGAGTCGTTTCACCGTATGAGAATGTCAGCTTTTCTCCGTTGTAATCGCCGACTACCTGTTCCCAGCTATTATCTACTTCTTCTTCTTTCTTCTCATCATCGTCATCGCTACATGCTGTAAATAAACAGATAGAACAAATCAGTGTAAGTAGATACAGTAATTTTTTGCTCATAATAAATTCGTTTAATTAATTATAAAATAAAGTTCATCAAAAACATGACAAATTAACAGCTTTCTTTATTATCTGGCAATGGCTATTTTGAAGAATGAGTGTTCCAAATTTAAGATTTAAGAAATAGTGCTTGTCCTGCGGTTTATTTCATATAGACCTTTCAGCTTTCAGCTGTTTTCAGAATGTTGATTTACAACCGTTTTGACCTGAAAGGAAACAATGCATATTCTGATGAAAATACTTAAGTATTTGTCTACAAAAACATAAGTATTTAGATCACAAAACATAAGTCTTTTGTAGTCAAAACATATATGTTTTACATTCAAAGCATATATGTTTCTCGCTGCCTGCCGGAAATGGTTCCGGTGCCTGTCGATGAATGTACGGATAGTTATCCGTTTGAAAAAAAACAGCCTTCAGATATCTGGCTTTGAATAACAATGCTTAACGATGTCCTGAAGGCTGAAGGGTACTTTGAATTATACTGTAGTGATGCGCTTTTAATCTTCTATGATAATACGGAATCCGACATTGAACGGACGTTGCCACGGATAGTAAGCTTTACGGATAGCCGAAGTGGAATACTTCGGACGTTCGCGCCACGAACCGCCGCGTACGACTTTCTGTTCTGCTTTCACTTTCTCTGCTTTTTCTTTAAGCGGATAGGGAACATAGTCGGAACGTGTCCATTCTGCTACATTTCCGTTCATATCATATACACCCCAGGGATTCGGTTTCATCGATGCCACATCTGCGGAGATCAGATGATGGTCGTTTACAGCCAGCTCTTTCGGTAGAAAATCCCAGAATTTACGCATTGGGTCATTCGGGCGCATCGGTTTGGGGTTTACACCGGTAACGGCAAGGTCGACGGTCGTACTGTCTGCCAGGTTTTCATAGGAACCGAAGTCCGCCTGACGGTCTCCAAACCAGAAATCGTTTGCTGATCCTGAACGGGCTGCCCATTCCCATTGTGTTTCGGTAGGGAGGGTGACGTTACATTGATTCTTTTCCCCCAGCTTTTTACAGAAATCGTTTGCTTCATCCCAGCTGATACGTATAACCGGTTGTTTGGGGAGATTGGCAGCATAACCGGGAGTTGTATGGTCTTTCCAGGTCTGACCAATGAAACGACTGTCGTGTTCGGGAAACAGTGCACCGAACTGTTCGTTCGTGATCTCCGTTGTACTCATCCAGAATCCTTTCCTGACTTGTGTCTTGAAAGCTGGGGAGGTTGACGGATCATTGTTATCACCCATAACAAATGTACCTGCAGGTATCCAGACCATGTCGAGGGTGATACCGGGAGCTACGGTCAGCTGGCGGTTTGCTTTGTTATCTGCCGTCTGCTTCTTTACAGCTTCTTCCCGGCTAAAAGGAAAACCTTTGACTTTGACTGTTTTTATTTTTTTTGCCTCTTTCAAAGAACCGGTTTCTGCGGATGTACTCGCACCGGTAGTTGCATCGACAACATTGTCTTCTTTGTTTTTTAACCAGGCAGCGTAATCTTTGATTTCCTGTTGCCAGTCAACCCGTACGCCACTGTATTTTTCTGCCAGTTCCATACGTCGCTCTACCTGGTTCTTTGGTGCTTCCTTCTTTAAGTCCAATTGAGTGAACGCACCGAAATAAGGAGCATTCAGGTCGATCCAGGTATATAACGTCTTCATATCTTGTTCCGGGATTTTTACACCATGATGGCCTGCCTGCAGGATACGGATGAGTTCGCTGTTATTCGCGTAATATTCATAAGGGCGGAGTACGTAAATATCCGATTCCGGTCCCTGGCGGTATACGTATGGATGGAGGTTCAGGTAACTCTGGTCATAAGGACGTTCTAGCTTGGTCAGGACACCTCGTTTGTAAGTGACCATCTGGTCTTTGCGGAAGTCCGGCTGAGCTATTGTACCGTTATGACAGGAAACGCAGTTACGATCTAACACCGGCTGCACTTCCAGGCGGAAAGTGAACGGCCGGATGCCTCCTTCGGGCATTTTCAACTGATGCGGAGTGATTGTCGAGGCGATCGTACGCTTGGGCATAGCGATTGTATTCTGGTCTTCATGACAGCCCGTACAGGATACGATTTCGCCGGGCATACCCGTCAGCCAGCTTCGCATCCATTGGATGGCAGCTCCGTTTTTGTCCAGCGGCTGGATAGAAACAGGCGTATTGGCCGGTATCTTGAACATGACGGAACCGTCCTCTTCGACCGGAACCGTGCCGAGGATACGTTTGATATCCCATCCGCTCTGGATACCTTGCGCATCGTGGTCGGACGGAGCGAGGATATAAGCATATTCGTAGGCAAAGATACGAAGCGATTTGATTGTTCCGCGGGGTACTCCCTGCGTTCCTTCCCCTTCATAAATGTCCTGAATGAATACGGTAGCCTCTTTTTCTCCCGGTTTGATCTTGGACGGGATGATAGGGGGCGTTTCCGTTTTCTTCAGAGGAATAGGGGCGGTGAGGCCTTCGCCTTCCTGTTCGGCTATCAGGGTCAGGTTATCGAATACGTCCACCAGATAGATTCCCCAAAGTGCATCGGGAGCCGGTTTACAAGCTACCAGGAAATATTTTTCATTCAACGGATAAGGCTTCATGAACTGGGGCCAAACGCCTTCTACGAGTTCATCCTTGATGATCGGGACGATGGGACGTTTGCTGAAAGGGAGTTCCTGTATCATTCCTTTTTCTTCTTTGCGGCTCTTGGCCGGATCGAAGATGATCAACCGCCCTGAACGTGAAGTCCCGTGATGGCCGGATATGATGCCGATAAAACGGCTGTTGTATTTGGAAAGCGGTTTCATATCGAACGTACTATTCGGAAAATAAGAACCACTTCCGTATAAGGCTTTATTTTCTGTACCGTCCGGATTCATGTGCATCACGATACGGGAGAAATAATGTGTCAGGTCGGTGTATTCCCAGCGGGTGTACATCAGGCGACCGTTCGGGATAACGATCGGTGCCCAGTTTCCGTCCTGGTCGAATGTCAGCCGGCGTATGTTTTTTGTTTCCGGATCATAAGAGATGAGGTTTGCGACAACATCATCTCCGTGTACACAGGGAACGCCGTTATAACCGATATTGCAGGTGGCTACGACTTTGCCGTCCGGCAGATAGTTGGCATCGCAGAATTCCAGGTCCGGTTCATCGACCGTTATCTTCTGGTGGAGTCCGCTTCCATCTGTGTTCATTTCGTAGATCTGCCATTTCCGGTTTTCGTCGAGAGAAGAAAAGAGCAGTCGGTCGGCATCCCAATGCAGCTGGATATCGGAAATAGGAACATCGGCGTTTGGTTTATAGAGTGTCTTGCTTTGAATTTCTCCGCGCAGATTGGAAAGACGGCAGATTTCAGCGTCATATCCTTTGCGTCTGTTGGAGAAGAGCGAGTTATAGTTGGCGGTAGATGTACCGAGTGACGGTCCCATTGCTTTGCGTGCTTTATCGCCCAGATGATAACGGGCTATCAATAGGTTGTCGACATCCAGAAGGGGATTAGCCAGTATGATTTCCCGTTTGAGAGCGAGTAGTTTTTCTGCCTCGGCAATGGTCTGCCGGGTGGTATCCCGCGCCAGATCCTGTTGCACGATGGGGAGCAGTGTATCCAATTCCTTCAGCTTCAGGAAGAGGGCGGGAGCTTGGTCGCCCAGTGCTGGTTTCATATCGTCCAGGTAGGCACGGATTGCTTCCGGGTTGACCCAATCAATCTGTTGTTGCAAACGATGTATCTGCAAAAAGCGAAAGGAATCTGTCTCATTCGTAGTCTTACCGGCTAAAGGGGAAGCGATGAGAAGGGAAAGTAAAAAAGCTTTGTATCTCATGTTCATGATATTATTTTAATTTACAGAAACAAATGTATGAGATATTTGTATGTGGAAATGTATAAAATCGTATCAAAAGCGAGTATTATTATCTCATAACAGAAAGAGGCTATCAGTAACCTAAATAGCCTCTCTCCTGATTAGCAGGTATCTGGATTATCTCTCTTTCCAACTTTGTTCTGAACTAAGTTCGTATTCATAACCAATTCTTCTTTCGGGATAGGCTTGGGATAAATTAGTAGCAGTTTAATTATCTCTCCCATCACAATAAACAGGACTGAAACCTGGTTTATAAGTGATTTTATCAGGGTCTGCTTTTCCTCCAGGTACAAATTCTAATATACCATCATCTGTTATATTTTCTCCAGCATTTAATATTTGATAATATAAACTTCCGCTAAAATCTGTGATCATTATATATCGGTCATATACATTGTTACCACATTTTACGACTGTATGCAGAATTAACTCACCTGCAGACAATTCTGGTGGTATGTATGTGAATTTGAGTGCTAAAATATTGTCTCTTACATATCCTATATGAATACCTAGTGTTTTGTCGTTTATACAGATATAATTTTTTTGATATTCTGTTTCTTGAATATTTGAACTTGGATAGTAACCATGTATTTCTGGTATTATTTCAAATGGATACTCATCCTCTTTCAATTTTATTTCTGCATAAAAAAATCTATCACTACTTGATACAATAGGAGTTAATAATTCATAAGCCCTAAATGTGTAATCAGGAATTCTTTCTTGGTCAAAAGTGGATTCTTTTGAATCTTGACTTTTAGTGGAAAGAATCATATTTGATTTTTCATCTTTGCTAAATCTTGCTTCTACTGATTTTTCACATGATACAAATAGTAGAAACAAAAATATTATCTTGATATAGTTTTGCATAATTGATATATTTATTTTGTTGTGTAATAAATAGTTATTTATCTTCCCAACCTTTGTTTTGTACCAAATTGGGGTTCATAATTAACTCTTCTTTCGGAATAGGCCAGTAGTAGCGATAATCATCCCAAGGTAATGTGCCTTTGATCGTATTTTGATACGGACTTTTCGGATAGCAAATCAGGAAACCTTCGTCGTCAACGAATACGGTTTTGTTTAATTCTACTTTTACAGCAATTTCCGGTTTATCTGTATGTGTACCATCATATAAGTCTTTTACGGCGTTGAAGTTCATGCCGCGTAAAGGAACTGTCAGTAATTTTCCGGCTTTCCAGCGCATCAAATCTTCATAGCGATGATTTTCGATAGCTAATTCAATACGACGTTCACGACGAATTTCACGCAATAAAGGATTGACTGTATAGTCTAATTTTTCTGCATAAATTTTATCCAAACGAGGATCTGCTGGTTCTTGACCAACAGTTAATTTTGCTGTCGGATATTTGGAAAAATCAAATCCTGCACGTTCACGCAATGCATTAATAGTTAAATCTATATCAGACTGGGATAAGGTTCCATTCAGTTCGTATTTGGCTTCTGCATAATTTAATAATAATTCGGCATAACGAAATTCGATTGCAGCCTGGATACCATTATATAAACGGTCTTCTTCAACTACATCTCCCATCCAATGTTTAATTACCCGATAACCGGTTACTGTAGGACCACTACCTGTATAACTAAGTCCAGGGTAAGTAATACCATTTAAATCTTTATCTACAATTCCACCCTTATAAATTGTAACATGTTCTCCTGGACGACATATTGTTTGTGTTAGACGCGGATCACGATTTTCTAATTCAGTCCATTTACCATAACCGAGGAAGTTTGAATTTTTTTCGTAGTTTCCTTCACTTCCTCCTGTATAAATAGGACGACCGTCAAGGCAGAGATACTCATCAATCAAGCTACGTGTTGCACCCATTGATTGGTATGAAGAATTGTTTTGATTATAATAACGTTGTGCCGCATGGCCAACTTTATTTTCCAAATAATTTCTAGCTAATATAACTTCCGGATTGTCGGAGAGATCTGTAACAGCGAACATCTTCCAATAGGTTTCATCACCATTTTTATAGAGGGAATATTTCCCTAATAATGCCTCGCTAGCTTTTACAGCTTCTTCTAACCATTTATTAGCAGTTTCTTGTAAACCAAGTTCTGTATGATATTTACGGAAGGTACCTTCAAATAAACATATACGAGCTTTTAAGAAATTAGCTTGATCTTTATTTAACCGATCTGTTTCCTGATCAGCTTTTTCAGGTAACCAGTTTACTGCTTTATTAATACACATTAGAACAGAGTCCATAACTTCTGCACGTGGTGTACGTGGTGCATATAATTCTTCTGAATCTACATTTAAATCTCTTGTAATCCAAGGAACATCTCCAAAATAAAGTACTTTTTTATAGTATTCCCAAGCCTTAAAAAAATACGCTTCTCCCGCGTATGCATTTTTCTTATCCTGACTAAGTTCCGCTTTGTCATAATGAGTAAGGAAGAAATTTACTTTACGCAGATTCCACCAATACCAACCTGTACTTTCTCCAGATCCTGTAGGAACAATTAATTCTCCGGCTAAACTACTAAATTCGTTTCCTGTTTTGACACAGTTATCAGAATATATATCTCCATACATAAGTGGACTGCCTGTATATCCAATAGGATAATTTTTAGAATTAGACCAACCACTCTGATGTCCAATAATGTAAAGTGGATAAAGACTGTTTAACATCATCTTCAGGTCTGTTTCTGATTTCCAGAAACTTTCATCGGTAATTTCATCTAGCGGGTAGCGCTCCATGAAATCATCGTTACAACTTGGTAGTAAAACCGAAGCTATTCCAAGTGCTAATATATATTTTTTGAAATTGAATTTCATAATTGATTATATTTTGTTTTTAGATTTGTGTTACTTAGAAACCAACTTGTAAGCCAAATGCAACAGAGCGCATCATTGGATAAGCTGATGAAATCTGATCAGGGTCGTAAAGGTTAGGTATCTGGGTGATTTCAAACAGATTATAACCAGATAAACTTAAACGAACATTAGAAAGTTTAGCTTTACTAACCCATGTTTTCGGTAATGTATAACCTAAAGCTAATGTTTTCAAACGAAGATAGGCTGCATTGAAAAGATAACCACTTTGAGTTGTACCTGAAATACGTCCTGCATACATAGGGTATTTTGCATCAGTATGTTCGGGAGTCCAAGAGTTATTATACATTTCCCAGTTACCTGCATTTCCGGAACCACCCCAAAATACATTATCACTAATCCATATGTCTCTTTTACCTATACCTTGGAAAAATATATTTAAATCGAAGTTTTTCCAGGAAATGTTTCCTGTAATACCATATTGGAAACGTGGAGTTGAGTTACCAATGATTTTACGGTCTCCTGGATTTTCTACAGTTTCATCTCCTTTTGTGATTTCACCATCGCCATCTAAATCTGCATAGCGTACATCTCCCGGGTAAATAGTTGAATTAATTTTTGTTTGACTTGGGCCTATCAGAACATATTTACCATTTTCATCAATTGTAAAGTCACTCTCCTGTAAAATGCCTATAGTTTCATATCCCCAGATTTCTCCCATTTTCATTCCATCATAAAGAGATGAAAGTAGGTTGTTTTCATTGCCAGTAAATTTAACAACTTTAGATTGGTAATCTGATAAAACTAAACCTACATCGTAACGAATACCATTACTTAGCTGATCTTTCCATTTCAGACTTAGTTCCCAACCGTTGGTTTTTAATTCTCCTGAGTTACGTTTAGGAACCGTGGCCCCTAATACTGCTGGAAGTTTTGTTCCGCTCATAAGAATGTCTGTTGTACGACGAGTATACCAGTCGAAAGTCGCATCCAAACGACCGTTTAATGTGGTTACATCAATACCGAAGTCAAGTGTACTAGCTGTTTCCCAGGTTAAGTCGCTGGCTATGATTCCTGTAGGATTCATACCTTTGATCTGCTCATTGTTCATAACCCATGAAATATAACCTGCTGCTCCATAGCTGGCAATATAGGCGTAATTGGCTACATCCTGGTTCCCTAATGAACCCCAAGAACCACGAACTTTTAAATTATCTAACCAGTTACGTGTATTAGCCATGAACTTTTCTTCAGAAATTCTCCAACCGGCAGAGAAGGAAGGGAAGAACTGATATCTAGTGTCATGGCCGAAACGAGATGTTCCATCATAACGACCACTGAATTCAAATAGGTAACGTCCTGCATAGTCATAATTAGCACGTAAGAAAGCACCACGGATAGCCCAATGTTCAGCATTGTCACCTGTGTATTGAGAACCTGTTGTCATACCTAAAGTAGGAAGATCATTAGTCAAAATATCTTCAGCTTCTCCATGAAGTTGACGGTAGTAATACCATTCCTGGTTAAAACCGGCAGTTCCCGATACATTATGACTTCCAAATGCTTTGTTAAAATTGGCATAAGCATTGATTGTATAGTAATCCGAATGTCTTGTTTCTTCTCTTACAGTAGAAGGATATGTATGCGAATTGATTGTTGAGTTCCAGTTATCTACTACATAGTTACGAACCGGAATAACACGCTTTTGGAAATATTCTGTTGGGCGGTAGGATAATTCTGCTTTCACATTTAATTCAGGACAAATAGTGATAGTTGGAGTAATGTTGAATACGGTACTTGTTTTTTGGGTACTTTGTGTTGCTCCATAAGCTAACCAACCAAGAATATTATCTGTCCATGCGTCTGGAATCGGATCATTTGGACCTGTTTTAATAGGCATGTTCATATTACGAACCGGATCATTTTTCATAGCCTCCCATACGTTACCTTTTTGATAATTCATATATGGTTCGTTATAATTGCTTGTATTATATGATATCTTAGTCGCAACATCTAGCCATTTAGAAATATTGGTATTTAAGTTTGCGTTGATGTTGTAACGATTTTGGATATCGGTATTGATATTATACATACCTTCCTGACGTTGGTAACCTAAGGATATATAATAGCGAGTTTTAGCAGATCCACCACTGATGGAAATATTATGGCGTTGTAGGGGTGTCCAATTTTTTACTCCAACCTCGTAAGGATTCATATTAGCAACCCACGTCATATTGGTTGTACTTCCTTCATTATAGATCCATGCATTTTCCGGTTTTGGATCTTCCATGTATTTTTTTTTAGCTGCTAATAGTGTTTCCATCCAGGGGGTAACTGTTCCTCCTGTCATTTCTGCAATTTTATTGGTTGCGAGCTGAATAGTATAAGCGTCCAAAATATCTGGAGTATGAGAGGGCGTATTCCATTGTAGGTTTAAATTGTAAGTTACAGATGCTTTAGAATCGTTCTTTCCTGATTTGGTAGTGATCAACATAACACCGTAAGTTGCACGTGCACCATAGATGGCAGAAGCAGAAGCATCTTTCAATACAGAGATGTTTTCGATATCGCTAGGATTCATCATATTCAAATACTCTGCATCAACTTGAATACCATCAACTATGATTAATGGACTACCATTTTTTACTTCATACTTTTTGTTGTCTGAATCTAATCCTATAGACGTACCACCACGTACATTAAAAGATGGTGTTGCATTCGGAGACGCATTTGTTGCTGACACATTCAAGTTAGGAACAACCCCCTGTAAAGCCTGACCGATATTTGCTACCGGTTTGTTTTCCAGTACTTCTGCACCGACTGAAGCAACAGCTCCTGTCAAGTTCACTTTCTTTTGTGTACCGAAACCCACTACAACCACTTCTTCGAGTGCCTGAGAGTCCTCTTTTAATGTAACGTTAATAACTTTATTTCCCTTAACAGCGATTGTCTGAGTTTCATACCCCATATAGGAGAACATTAATTCGCTGTTTGCGGGCACAGAGGAGATCATGAAATTACCGTCTATGTCGGTAATGTTCCCGATTGTGGTCCCTTTTACCTGGATGGAGACACCGATCAGCGCCTCACCCTTCTCATCTTTTACATTACCTGACACAGAAATGTCTTGTGCCATTAATTGGTGGGCGAAAAGAAAAATTCCCATCAACATTGTTAAAAACTTGTTTCTCATATAAATTATAATAAATGGTTAACACTTATTGATTGACCCACTGCAAAAGTGATGAGAAATCAAGGCGAAAAAAGTCTATTTCGTTTCAAAAAAGGTTAGTTTTGTCTCTAAATAGAGATTCTGAGACTATTTTTACTTGTTAATAAAGGATATTTATTTTTTAATCTTTTAAATTATTGACGTTTCTGTATTCTTTTGGTGACATGCCATATACAGCTTTGAAGCAGGATGCAAAGTATCCGCTGCTGCTGAACGCAACCTTTTCCAGTATTTCGGAAATACTTAAATTGGTTTCACGTAGCATTTGGGCCGCAGCTTCCAAACGGAGATGCTTGATCATTTCGGCAGGAGACAGGGCGGTCAGGGTTTTTGCTTTCCGGTAGAAGTTAGCCCGGCTCATACCTATTTCTTTACAGATCATATCGACATCCAAGTCCGGATTAGAGAAATTTGCTTTAATAATGGCTGTGTATTGTTTGAGGAATTCTTCATCCTGCCGGGTTGTTTTAACACCAAGTTCATCCAGATTCAGTTTTTTCTCATATTTCCGTTGTATCTGTTTCCGTGAGGTCAATAGATTTTTTATACGGGTTTGTAATAGAGTAATGTCGAACGGCTTTATGATATAGTCGTCTGCTCCGGCCTTGTATCCTTCGGTTATTTGAGAAGGCATAGTTTTGGCTGTCAATAAAATGACAGGAATATGGGAAAATTTGATATTTTGCTTGATTTGGGTGCATAACTCCAAACCGTCCATTTCCGGCATCATGATATCGCTGACAATCAGATCCGGCGTTTTCAATGCTATTTGTTCCAATGCTTCTTTACCGTTCCCTGCTTTTAAGATGTTATATTCATTTTCAAATTGTTTTTCGAGATATTCCAATACATCTTTATTGTCTTCAACGAGCAATAGTGTTTGTGTGACGGCTGTATTTCTTTTTTTATCGTTCGGGATGAGCTCCTGAATATTTACGGGAATTATCGATTCTGTTTGTTTTATCGGGGCACTGACCGGTTTTTCCTGTACAGGGAGTAATACATGCATTCGGGTACCGGATTGAGGCATTGTTTCCGCCCATATGATACCATTATGCTGTTCTACGATAAATCGTGCTAAACTTAAACCGATACCGGAACCTGCAACCTGGTGATGTAAATCCTGTGAAGAACGGTAGAATGGCTGGAATATTTTTTCAAGCTCTTCCTGTGATATACCTTGCCCATTATCAGATACTTGTATGTGTAAATAATAGTCCTCGATGAGGTGTGAATTTTGACTTAGTTTCACACGAACTACGCACTCCTTTAACTCTTATTATCAATCCACTGGAAGATCTTTTAAGCCATAGTGCGTTTTCTACAGAGGTAAAAAACGCTTTACAACTCATGCGTAAAAATACTCAGAGATTACTCTTACTCGTTAATAATCTGATGGATGTACAAAAATACGATGCTCATAAAATGGTATTACAAAAAGAAAAATTTAATCTGGCAGAATTTATAAAAGAATTATATGATTCCTTTATATCTATTGCTAACCATCGACATATCACATTCACTCAAAAAAATGATATTCCTGACTGTTTTTGTGTCTATTATGACCGTCAAGAGGTTGAAAAAGTGCTGTTTAACTTATTGTCTAATGCTTTTAAATTCACACCGGAAAAGGGGACTATTGAGATGAAATTATCAGTACTTTCCAACGAAAGTGACTTAGTTCGTGTGAGAAGTTGGTAAATAATCTCATACGCTCCTCGTGTAATTCCTTCATTTTTTCTTGTTCCAGCTGTTTGAAACGGATATTACTTTCCAGCTCGTGGCGTACTTTCTGGTGGTAGACAAACTTGTATATAATAATACATATAACGATGATATACAGGGTGTAAGCCCACCATGTTTTATATAAAGGAGGCATGACTGTAATACTTAAAGAGGACTCTTGCGGATTCCACTCTCCTTCGCTATTTGCGACCTTTACTTTGAAATTGTAACTACCTGGTGCTAAATTACTATAGTAGGCCACTCTTCGCCCCTTTACGTAGTTCCACTCACTTTCTACTCCTTCCATCTTATATGCATATTGATTTTGTTGAGGTGATATAAAGTCTGGAGCTGTATATCCGATAGAAATATTGGTTTCGTCAGCCTTTAATTCGATAGATTTTTTATCCTCAAATTCTACCTGATTATTATTAATAGACAATGAAGTCAGATAGACAGGTGGAATATAGGTGTTTTTGTTCATAGAGGTGGGTTTAAAGCACATGATTCCTTTATTTCCCGGGAAATAAAGAGTACCCCTGCTATCGCTTGTTCCTGCAAGCAGAGTGAATTCCAGTACTTGTTGGCTGGCATTATGAACAGATATGAAACGATCTGTCTCCGGTTCGTAGTAATATAAACTATTTCCGGATAAGGCCCATAAATATTGATTTTTATCCTGTACCATGGTGTAGATATAACCATCCGTTACACCGGTGGTGTCAGTATATTGTTTGATCAGATTCATTTCCCGATCAAAACAGTAGATGCCACTACCGAAGAAAGATATCCATATATTCTGTAGCGAATCGGTTAAAATGGCGCTGATGGCTCCGGGCTTTACATTGTCATGCAGGTTAAGATCCTGTGAAGAGATCGTTTTGAGAGTCTCTTTCTTCATATCATATCTGTAAAGTTCCTGCTTGAGTGTTCCCAGAATAAAAACATCGGGTTCTACTTCTTTTAATGTGGAGACATAAAGAAATTTTCTGTTTTTTCCATCTACCGGAAATTGGTTAATTTGCTTTCCTTTATCTATCAACACTAATCCGGTACCGGAGTTGGTCGGAATCCATAGTCTACCTTTACTGTCATTCAGCAGGGTATAAATATCTCCCCGCTCACAATCAAAAAGTAACCGGTAATCTTTTCTTTTTCTGGAGAACAGGTAAACAGACCCGGTATTAGTCGCACAAAGAATACTGTCACCTTTTATGAATAAAGATTTGAATATGTTGGAACTGTAATTACTTTTATACGGTGATTTTTTAGGATAAAACTGCTGACTTTGTGTATCAGGATTATAACAGAATAATCCGGCACCTTCTGTGGCAAACCAAATATTACCGTTGTCGTCTTCTTTTCCCATACCCAGCAATCCGGTGAATTCATTGGGAGTGATTAGATAGAATTGTTTTCTGGCAGGGCTGTAGTAATTCAATCCCTTCCAGGTCCCGACCCATAATGCCCCGGCATTATCTTTGAGCAGGCTGTGAACGGAATAATAACTTAATGCTCCGGGCTCATTCGGATTGAATTTATAAGGAGTCACCTTAAATGTTTCCAGATCCAGACTATTCAATCCGGCGAAAGTGCCGAGTAATAATGTTCCGGGTTCCCCTTCAGTTATTGCCCGGACAACATTGCTGCTTAATGCTGAATTTGTCGTATTCAGATGGATAAACTTGTTATTAGCTTTGTCCAGATAGCAAAGCCCCGATGTTTCAGAAAGTATCCATAGGCGTTTATGACTATCGGTAAATAACCCGCAAATAGAACCTTTGATAAGTGAAAACGGATCATCCGGATCATGTTTATAATAATGTATGACTTCCCTCTGCTTGTTTAATACGGCAAGTCCGGATTGTGAACTGGCTACATACAAATTTCCTTCTTCGTCTTCCTGTAGGGCTTTTATGTTAGGAGCGATGGGAGTAGAGGATAGCCAATCTTTATAAACGAGTGAATCGCCCTGTTCATCATATTGGTATAGATACTTTTCTCCGGCAAATAAAAATTCTCCGTTCCGGCAGCGTAAACAACAATGCATAAAGCGGGTTTCTTTCACATGATATCGTTTGATATGCCCTGTCTCATGCGCAATTTTGTGAACCCCATTGTCTGTGATCACCCAAATATTTTTATTCCTGTCTTCAGCGATGTCCTGTACATTATTGTCAGCCAATGAACAAGAGTCTGTCGGATTGTTCTTAAATACCTTAAATTCGTATCCGTCGTACCGGTGTAAACCTCCCTGGGTTCCGAGCCATAAATACCCGTCTGTATCTTGATAGATATGAGTAACAGTGCCTTGGGTAAGTCCATCCTCTATCCCGATCTGCGAGAAAAAATAGGGGGAAATATTTTTACTGTCGGCAGAATGGAATAGCAGTGATAACAGAAGAAAGAATAATATTTGTGTGTGCTTTGTCATATTTCTTTGGTTATTTAGGTATAAGTCCGTAAATTCTTTTGATTTATATGAATACAAAGATATGTAATATTTTGTTTACTCTTCGTCAACCCCCTATTGTATTTCCTGTTAAAATGTCAAGTCCTGAATAACCCTTATAAGTTATTCAGGACTTGATAGAAATATAGAAGATGTTGTAATCTCTTAGATGAAGAGGTTTATATTGGCTTCTTCTGCGCGTTCGAGATAAGTGGCGACACCTCCTAAAGTGACATTATCCATTAATTCTTCTTTTTTCACACCCATGACGTCCATACTCATAGTGCAGGCGATCATTTCGATTCCGTTTTCTGCAGCTTGTGCAATCAGACTTTCCAGGCTATCGATATGTTTCTTCTTCATGATCAGACGCATCATCCAGCTTCCGGCTCCTCCCATATTCATTTTTGACAGTTTCAGTTTACTGCTATGCGATGGGAGCATCCAACCGAACATTTTACCGAACAGGTCTTTCGATACTGACGGCTTCTGGCGTTTCTTGATAACATTCAATCCCCAGAAAGTAAAGAACATGGTTACTTTCTTGCCGGTTGAGGCTGCTCCATTTGCAATAACGAATGAAGCTAAAGCTTTGTCGAGGTCGTCACTGAAAACGATAAGAGTTTTGTTGTCGGCACCGCCCAGAACTTTACAACTACTTTTCGGCTCTCCTTTTTCGATGGTGGCGTGAATTACTCCTGATTTGTTTTCTACTCCAACCAATTGCGCTCCGGTCATATTACACCAGGCTGCAACATCTTTTCCAAATCCTTGGTCTGTGGCCGTTATCAGTAGCCGGTCGCCAGTGTTTATTTCGGCATAATGCTTTTTTAATTGCAGAACCGGACCGGGGCATTGCAGTCCGCAGGCATCAATCCGAACTGTCTGTTTTTCGGATACTTGTGAAGGAGTCGGTCGTGATACTTTTGGGGGATCTATTGCTTTTTGTGTGCCGTTTCCCATAACAGAGATTGGTTTTGCAGAAGCTACGCTCCATGTTTTATAACCTCCGGAAAGATTTTTTACATTCTTGAAACCATGTTGTGTCAGGATACGATAAGCCAGATAACCTCGTAATCCGACAGCACAACTTACTACGATCGGTTTATCTTTCGGCAATTCCGATAAGCGGGTACGGAGTTCGTCTACCGGAATATTGATGGCATTAGGTAGTGTTCCCAGACTGTATTCATCGGCTGTACGGACATCCAGTAACAATGTATCTTTCTGTAATCCGGCAATATCACGCCAGTGTACTATTTCGACCTTTTGAGTCAGGATATTTTCAGCTACATAACCAGCCATGTTTACCGGATCTTTGGCTGAAGAGTAGGGGGGAGCATAAGCATGTTCTAGCGTTGCCAGGTCGTAAACCGTACCTTTACGTTGGATCACTTGTGCAAACATTTCAATTCGTTTGTCCACTCCGTCGAATCCGACGATTTGTGCACCTAGTAACTGACCGTTTTCCGGTGAAAATAATATTTTAACAGACATCGGTACTGCTCCCGGATAATAGCCGGCGTGTGATGCCGAATGAGTATAAGAGGACTGGTAAGTAATCCTTTCGCGTTTCAGTAACTTGGCGTTAGCCCCGGCCGCTGCAACGGTAAGGTCAAAAACTTTGGCAATGGAAGTTCCCATCGTACCCGGATATGTCTCGCGATTTCCATATACAATATTATTAGCTACGATGCGTCCTTGTTTGTTTGCCGGGCCTGCGAGTGGGATTAAGGCAGGTTTGCCTGTAACCAGATGACGTACTTCCACGGCATCGCCTAAAGCGTAGATGTCAGGATCGGAAGTTTGCATGTAATCGTTTATAGCAATACCTCCTAATGTACCGAGAGACAATCCTGCTTCTTTGGCCAGTCTGGTTTCCGGACGTACGCCTATACTAAGAATAACCAGATCAGTCGTAATCTGTTTGCCGCTACGTAGGTGAACTATTATCCCTTCAGGTGTTTCTTCAAAACGTGAGACACCATCTTCCAGCCGCAGATCGACTTGCTTGTCTGTTAATTGCTGATGTACAATGGCTGCCATAGAATAGTCCAACGGAGCCATGACCTGGTTAGCCATTTCAACGACAGCTACCTGAATGCCTAGTTGGTGCAGGTTTTCTGCCATTTCAAGTCCAATAAATCCACCTCCGACAACTACGGCGTGCCGGGGATTGCTTCTGCTGACATATTTCTTGATTGTATCAGTGTCAGGGACATTACGTAAAGTGAATATCTTATCGCTATTGATACCTTCAATGCCGGGACGAAGAGGTTCTGCTCCGGGAGAAAGGATTAGTTTATCATAGTTTTCGCTATAGGTACGAGCAGTGTTGATATCTGTTATCTCAACTGTTTTTTCTTTCGGATGAATAGCTGTTACCTCTTGCTCGGTACGAATATCTATATTAAAACGGGCTGTAAATCCCTGAGCTGTCTGTACGAACAGTTTATCGCGTTCAGCGATTGTCCCACCTATATAATAAGGTAATCCACAATTGGCATAAGAGACATACTTTCCTCTTTCGAACAGGATTATTTCTGCATTTTCATCGATTCTGCGTAAACGGGCTGCTACGGTAGCTCCACCGGCAACTCCTCCGACTATTAAGTATTTCATGTTATGGGTGTATTATTTTGATTACACATATTTGTTATTGGAAAATATATTGATAAAAAAAGGTTTTACCCTTTTTCCATGCATTGCTGCAATTTACCGAACAAACCGTCGAAACGTAGTTCGGCATTCATCATCTGTTGTACTTTCTCTTTACCTTTCGGGGTGAGGGAGAAAAACATCTGCCGTTTATCCTCTTTGCTGATTGCCCGGTGGATAAAACCTTTATTTTCGACAGAAGTGATTACCTTCGATACCCGTGAATTCGATAAACCTATATAATCACAGATCGTCCCTGCTGATTTTGCCTGGTTGTCCTTCAGGCAACAGAGTAACATCGCTTCATTGATCGTGATCTCGTGTACCTCTGAAAAAGCCTTTTCAAACTGATACAATGTTTTGTATATGTCTTTGATTACACAGATTGCTTCCATGTTGTATTTTTATTGATGGTGCAAATATAGATAATATTTTTAATATTTATATTGTTTAGTGGAAAATATTTTATTCTTCCTATAAACAGGCTGTTAAGAACAAATGTTTTTCATTTGTTGTTTAATAAAGAAAATAAGAAGAATAATTTGTAACAGATAAATTGGATGAATATGGAAAAGTTATTTCAAAAAGGAGTTGTGGTCGATCTGAGTAGTTGGGTTGATTATTCTGAAGGAGGGGTAGTCAGTAAACAAATCGTAAAAAGTGCAGCAGGTAATATCACTTTGTTTTCTTTTGATAAAGGCGAGGGATTGAGTGAGCATACTGCTCCTTTTGATGCCCTGGTCCAGATACTGGAAGGTGAGATGGAAATAGTAGTCGATGGAAATCATTCCAAGATGAAAGCTGGGGAGTCATTGGTGCTTCCTGCGAATGTACCACATGCATTAACAGCAGTACAACGGTTTAAAATGCTTTTGACCATGATCAAAGGATAAAAAGAAAAAAGAGACAAGGTTTTTTGATAGCCTTGTCTCTTTTTTCTTTATTCTATCTATATTAATCTCTGTTAGAGAAATATTTCATGAACTGTGAACGTTCATACATAGCCGGATTCGGTATGTTAGCGTAATTCAGTTTACCTTGGAATTGTGCCAGGCTTTGATAGTGTGCCTGATGCATCCATTCTTCCACACAAGTAAGTACCTGTGAGATGATTTCACCGCCATGCGTATACAATGCGCTACACATCTGTACGGCAGACGCTCCGGCTAACAGACATTTGATAACGTCTTCCCAATCATGTATACCGGTAGATGAAGCGATACTTATTCCTGGTACTTTTCCTGAAACAATGGCTGTCCAGCGGATCGTATCACTCAGGTCGGAGTGGTTGCTGAATACATTGCCAGATACTATTTGCATGTTGTTAATGTCGATATCCGGTTGGTAAAAACGGTTGAACATTACTACACCATCCGCTCCGTTTACCTTTAATGTGTTGACCAATGCCGGAATATTTCCTACATTCTTTCCGATCTTTATAATAACAGGTATTGAAACTGTTTCTTTTACTTTCCTGATGATATTCACGTAGAGATCGCGTATTTCATCCTGATTATATTCCAGGCTTGTTTCGAGGAAATAAACATTCAATTCCAGTGCATCGGCTCCGGCCAGTTCTATTTGACGGGCAAAGTCAATCCATACATCAGATTTGTAACAGTTGATGCTGGCAATAATAGGAATGGTACACTGTTCTTTAGTCTTTTTGATCAGCTCCAGATAATTGTTTACCTGGTTTGCTTTTACATATCCGCGGATATAATCGGCTGCTTCCGGATAATCAGAATCCTGCATGAGCGAATCGCTCTGCATTTCGATCTGTTCTTCAAAAAGAGATTTGAGAACGATTGCTCCGGCACCGGCCTTTTCAAATTCCTTGTTCCGTTCAGGGTTATTTGTCAGACCTGAACTTCCAACGATTAAAGGATTACGAAGTGTTAGTCCCGCGTATTGGGTTTTAATGTCAATCATGTCAGATTCAATTTTAATGTGTTAGTACTCGCGTTCGCCGAAAATACTGGTTCCAACCCGTATCATGGTGCTACCCTGGCTGATGGCGATCGGATAATCGTGACTCATCCCCATAGATAACACTGCAAAATTATCATTTCCTTTGAAATATATAGATTTTAAATCACTGAAAAGTTCATGCAAGGTGTGAAATTCCTGTTCGATGAGTGTTGTGTCATCTGTATAGGTCGCCATTCCCATCAATCCGCATATTTGAATGTTCCTGAGTTCTGCGAGTTGTTCGTTCTGCAGAAGTTCGCGGCATTCGTCAGGAGTCAGTCCGTGTTTGGTTTCTTCCTGTGCGACGTGTATTTCCAGTAATACACGGATCATCCGGCTGTTTTTCACAGCCTGTTTATTCACTTCCTGCAATAATTTAAGGGAGTCGATGCTATGGATCGTATGGATGAACGGCGCAATATCTTTCACTTTATTACTTTGCAGCGGTCCGATGAAATGCCATTCGATATCACCCGGTAGTACTTTCTGTTTTGCCGTCAGCTCCTGTGCCCTGCTTTCGCCGAAAACACGCTGGCCTGCATTGTAGGCTTCCTTCAATGCTTCTGCCGGATGAAACTTAGACACGGCTACCAGCGTGACATTTGCCGGTAACGATGCCTTGAGTTGTACTATATTCTGGGAGATACTCATGCTTCCTGTGCTTTGTCTTCTGCTTGCTTTTTCTGTTCGGCGATCAGTTCTTCTCCTGATTTGGGTGTTTTGTCGTCGTTGACGGAGAAAGGAAAAACATCCATCAACATAGTTTCCGTAACCGAAGCGATCGTATAATCGGCCATTGTTCCCTTCATACCTTCTTCCAGTACGGAGATAGCTTCCTTCAGCGTACAAGCCTGTGCAAGCATCTGTGCTGCTGTTTTCTTTTCTGCACCGCTTTTTTCGTCGAGTGTGATAAAATATACTTTAATCTTATAGAAACGGTCGCCGTTTTCATTAAAGAACAATTCGGAAAGGCGGGCACGTTTAATGTCTGTAACAGTAAATTCGCCGGAGATGAACGGACGGATTTCTTCGATGATACGGGCTTCTGCCTCGGTAAAAGAGAGGGCATCGACCAGGTAAGGTTCTGTTACTTTCTTTTGCATTCCATTCTCCAGTACTTTTTCAAAGGAGACTTTACATTCAAACCAACTGTGCATATTGTTTTCGTTTTTATTGTCTGTACTCGTGTTTAAAATACAGTACAAATATAGGTGCAATTCGGGAATAATACAACTGCAATGAATTTCTTTATTTTTTCGGAACATTTCATAGAGAGGGCTTGTTTATATGATGTAGTGTGTTTTTCATGGTATTAGATTTTTAGATTAGTAATGAGGTTGTTCATCCGGTCCGCGAGGATAGGATGAGATATCTGAAATAAAAAAGCCGGAAAAGAGATATCATATACTTTTTTCCGGCTTTTTGTTTTACTTTATATCTCAGAATTCGTCATTCGCGTAAAGACTGAGCAGGTTTTTTGTCTCATAATTAAATAATTCATCCTCGCTGAAGAATCTTTTTAATTCAATGGCTGCTGTTTCCTGTGAGTCGGAGGCGTGTACGATATTTTCCTGTACACTCATGCTGTAATCTCCCCGGATAGTACCGGGTGCTGCATTCCTGCCATTAGTGGCTCCGGCCAGCGTACGTACAACATTTACTGCATCGACCCCTTTCCAACAACAAACAATGACAGGACATACGGCCATTGCATCTTTAACCCTTTGGAAAAAAGATCTTTCTTTTAAATGGGCATAATGCTCACTTAAAATCTCGTCTGTCAGCCATGTCATTTTCATACCTTCGAGGATCAGGCCCTTCTTTTCAAAACGGGCAATAATTTCACCGATCAAACCTCGTTGAATGGTGCATGGTTTCAATATTACAAGTGTTCTTTCCATACTGATTTTTTTTATAAGGTTCTACGAATATTCCACTTTGCGCTAATTGTCCCAAAGATAGTATATTTATTTACTATTAGTTAATTTATTGTATAATAATGTGTAAAAGTAAGGTGGGAAAATGAAGTTTTCCCTATACACCAATAATTCATTACTAAAGTAAAATTCCAAAGTCTTTGTCCTTTTTATTACTTGCTGCGCTATGGATTCATCTCTTTTGTTTTTAACTCGGACTCTTGTGTCCATTATTGTTTATTCTTTGAATTCTTTCTCTTGGTGTAATTTTTACAACCTCAGATTTTTTTCCAAAAAACCATCTGTCTTATCCGAAGAGAGTCTGCATATTTGCCTTAAATGCAAAAATCATTTGAAATTAATTTTCTGCCGATCTATAATTGTATCTAATTGTCTTATAATGAGAGTGTAATTGCGGTCAAAATATCCCTTAAGAACACAAACATTATTAATATTAGAAACTTTCGTACAGGTATTCCCCGTGTATTTAGAACAAACAACTATAAATAAACAATTTAGCTTAGGATTCATTCACCGGGATTGCATTGTTTAACAATTTAGACATATATTCTTCGGGTGACAAAAAACTTAATATTTCTATAATTAGTCCAATTCCGGATTCATCCTCATGAAATCTCTCAGAGTTTGCCTGTTTACACCTAGCTTTTTACTGATGTACAGCCTGGTTTTCTTTTCTTCCAGGAGTTTGCGTATCTGACTTTCTTTACCGGATAATTTGTATTGTTCTGATTTTCCCCCTTTAGGACGTCCCAGTTTGGTGCCTTCTTTCTTTTTTCTGGCTAATGCCTCTTTGGTACGTTGTGAAATCAGGTTGCGTTCTATCTCGGCACTCAGGCTGAAAGCGAATGCCAGGATTTTGCTGTTGATGTTGTTTCCCAACTCATAGCGCTCTTTTACCGTCAGCACGAAAATGTCTCTTTCCATACATTGATGGAGGAAACTCATCACCTGCATCAGATTACGCCCTAAACGCGATAACTCAGTTGTAACCAGCATGTCCCCCTTGCGAATTTGCTTAATTAACCGGCCAAGCTGCCGTTCTGCAACATCTGTTGTTCCACTGATTGTTTCTTCTACCCAGCGATCAATACGCATGCTTTTAGCTTTTGCGAACTTTTCAATCTCAAATCGCTGATTTTCAGTACTCTGTTTGTCTGTACTGACTCTTACATAACCGTATATCATACAATTGAATATTAAATGAATAACTAAAGATACGTTAGAATACGAAATGACAGGGGGTGATTAGTAAAAACCAACGTTTTTTATCGTCAACTGGATATGTAAGTTGTTTTTCTCTACAAATATGAATATAATAATTTAAACCAATACCATCTTGAATGGTAAAATTAAATTAAAATTTAACTTCGATGTGATCGAAATGATAGGAAAAACTACTTTTGTGCTAAAGATTTGATTAATTAGACGGAAATGACTTCATTGTTTTCCGACACATATATAAATATGAAGAAATTATTATCGTTACCTCCTAATTTGGTGAACTGTTTCCACAAAATAACGAAAGTGGATGCTGATGAGTGGTTTTGTACTTCTGATCCGGTAGGTGCCCGCTTAGGTTCCGGTGGTGGGACAACCTGGCTGGTCGAAGCATGCCGACAAAAGGAAGCACCAGAAATGTCAGTAAAAGAATGGTTGGCTAAAGAAAAAAGAATATTGTTGCATGCCGGAGGACAAAGCCGGCGTTTGCCCGGATATGCTCCGTCGGGAAAGATTTTAACACCGATACCTGTATTCCGGTGGGCGAGAGGACAGAAATTATCACAAAATCTACTATCCCTGCAACTTCCGCTGTATGAAGAGATCATGCAGAAGGCGCCCGCTTCGCTTCATACATTGATTGCAAGCGGAGATGTATATATCCGAAACAGCGAACCGTTACAGGATATTCCGGAAGTGGATGTCGTCTGTTACGGATTATGGGTCGATCCCGCTCTGGCAACCAATCATGGCGTGTTTGTTTCAAACAGGCAGACACCGGATAAATTAGACTTTATGCTCCAAAAGCCGTCTTTGACTGAACTGGGACAGTTGGCTCAGACACATCTCTTTCTGATGGATATAGGAGTGTGGTTGCTTAGTGACCGGGCGATGGACTTGCTGATGGGGCACTCATATGCAGGTGAGGAAAAAAAGATGAAGTCATATGATCTCTATTCTGAGTTCGGACTGGCATTGGGAGATCATCCCCGTATCGTTGATGATGAACTGAACCAGTTGAGCGTAGCTATTCTTCCTTTGGAAGGAGGGGAGTTTTATCATTATGGGACGAGCCGCGAACTGATTTCTTCGACGTTAGCTGTGCAGAATCTGGTTCGCGACCAACGCGCTATCATGCACCGGAAGGTGAAACCTCATCCGGCCATGTTTGTGCAGAATGCTTCTATCGATCTTCCGTTGACTGCCGGAAACTCGGAGTTATGGATAGAGAACAGTTATATAGGCAAGAACTGGAAACTGGATAACCGACATATTATAACCGGTGTACCCGAAAATAACTGGAAACTGAATCTCCCGTCCGGTGTTTGTATCGATGTGGTACCTGTCGGTGAACAGGATTGGGTTGGACGTCCTTATGGTTTTAATGATCCGTTCAAGGGGGCATCTACCGATGAGAAGACTCTCTTTATGGGAGTGCCTGTTACCAAGTGGGCAGAAGAGAGAGGCATCACATTGGAAGCATTCGATGATTTGCAGAATGCTGCATTGTTCCCCGTTTGTAAAGATATAGAAGAATTAGGGCTGGTTATACGCTGGATGGTTTCTGAAGCGGAACTGGAAAGCGGCAGGGAGATATGGAAATCGTCTGAAAAAATGTCGGCGAATGAATTATCCGATCGTGCAAATCTGAGTCGGTTGTTTACTCAGCGTGAGAAATTCCGTTATACGAATTGGCCTATGTTGGCTGCCAATCATGAAAAAAGTGTCTTTTATCAGTTGGACCTGGCCGATGCAGCCCGAGAGTTTGCCGGAGGAGGCCTTGATTTACCGGCAGCACTTTCGGAAGAAATGCCTTTGATGAAGCAGATACATAACCGGATGTTCCGGGCACGTGTGTTGCAATTGGAAGGGAAACCGTATGAGGAAGAACAACAGGAAGCTTTCTCTTTGTTACGGAAAGGACTGATAGGATCTGTCTCTGGTGAAAAGCAATCTCCTTATCTGAATGTGTACCACGATCAGATTGTGTGGGGGCGCAGTCCGGTTCGTATAGACCTGGCCGGAGGCTGGACCGATACACCTCCTTACTGTATGTATGCCGGAGGAAATGTCGTTAATGTAGCCATTGAGTTGAACGGTCAACCGCCTTTGCAGGTCTATGTAAAACCTTCGAAAGAATATAAGATCATCCTGCGTTCTATTGACCTGGGAGCGATGGAGGTTGTTTCTACCTGGGATGAATTACGGGATTATAAGAAGATCGGTTCTCCTTTTTCTATTCCTAAGGCAGCATTGGCTCTCGCCGGTTTTGTTCCGGAATTTTCTGCAGCACATTATTCTTCGTTGGAAGATCAGCTGAAGAACTTCGGTTGTGGCCTGGAGGTTACTTTGTTGGCAGCTATTCCGGCAGGTTCCGGACTTGGTACCAGTTCCATTCTGGCTGCAACAGTGCTTGGAGCTATTTCTGATTTCTGTGGTCTGGCATGGGACAAAAGTAAAATAGGATATCGTACATTGATTTTAGAACAACTGCTTACAACGGGCGGAGGCTGGCAAGACCAGTATGGCGGCGTATTGCATGGATTGAAACTGCTGCAGACGGGAGAGGGGTTCAATCAGAATCCTTCTGTGCGTTGGTTGCCGGAATATTTATTTACCGATCCGCAGTACCGGGCTTGTCACTTATTATATTATACAGGCATTACCCGTACGGCAAAAAATATTCTGGCAGAGATCGTGCAGGGAATGTTCCTGAACAGTGCAACCCATCTTCGTTTGCTTTCAGAAATGAAAACGCATGCTTTGGATATGTTCGAAGCAATTCAATGCGGTAATTTTGAGACTTACGGTAAGCTTATCGCAAAGACATGGGAACAGAAAAAGGCGCTCGATTCCGGAACGAATCCTCCGGCTGTCGAAGCATTGATCACCCAGATAAAAGACTATGCATTAGGCTGTAAACTGCCCGGAGCCGGAGGCGGAGGCTATTTGTATATTGTGGCTAAAGATCCTGAAGCCGCTTTGCTGATACGTAAAAAGCTGACAGCCTCTCCTCATAATCCGAATGCCCGTTTTGTAGAGATGAGTCTTTCGGACAAGGGTTTGCAGATCAGCCGGTCATAAAGCCGACGGATATTTGCCGGTCAAAATAACTGTTTATCTGTGACCAGCAAATATCCGGTTAATCCGGCGATCGTCATAAAAACAAAACCGATAAGGATCAGCACTTTTTTAGGAGCTGAAGCTTTGAGGGGAACTGTTGCCGGTTCTATGATCGTATAGACCGGTGTTTGTTCCTGAACCCGTAATTTATCTTGCTCGAGTTTTTGTGCTAGCGTATTGTATACATTAAATGTGAGTGTCATCTCATTCTTCAAACGTTCCTGTTCTGTCCGGGAACTGGCGGAGATGATTTGCTTATTCCCGTCTTCAAAAGCGGCATAGGCTTGCTGGGCTTTGTAGTAGGCCTCTTGTGCTTCTTTCAATACCTTATTGGTAAACTCCAGGTCTTGTTTGGCTTTTTGAGTCCGGTAATTGGTAATGTAACTTTGTAACATATCGATGACCTTCCTTGTCACGGACGCCGAAATTACCGGGTCCTGCATCTCAACGGAAACAGTTACTACCTGTGTTTTTTTATCGATATAAACCGATATTCGGTTTTGTAACTCTTTGATAATTGCTTTTTGTTGTTTTGTCAGAAAAAAAGGATCGATCTTTCCCTGGTTTTCTTCTTGTCCGTTGAAAAGCTCTGCCAGATACGATACACCTGCTAAAGGTGCTTTTAGCAGATAGCTCCACCAGGCTTCACGTTGATGTTCATCCATATAATCGAACAAAGTCGTAGACAATGTCTTTTTCTTATTGATAACTTCTTCAGGGAATAATTCCAGTAAAAAAGGTGTGCTGTGAACAACATCCGGGTATAGATCCGGCGAGATCGCATCCTGGCTATTCCCACTATTCAAGTCAATTCCTGCCATGGCAGCTAGTCCGCCAAGATTACCCATTTTGTTCGATATATTGTTCGTCTCGGGCATTAATTTGACCGTTGTCGTATATTCTTTAGGAATACTGAAGGCAACGATGAGTCCGGCAACGATCGCTATGCCACAACATTTCAGGAATAATTTCCGTTTGGACCATAAATATTTAGTTAAAGCGATAAAGTCTATATCCCGTTCGTCTTCCGGAGTTTTATTATCGGTTATATTCATAGATCTTATTTTAAAGAGTTTATCAGTGTCGTGATCATGGCAGCAATAGATGTTGTCGAACTGGCAATACTTAACACTTCTGCCAGACTGGCTCCTCTGTCCCGTTGGGTCTTGCTTGGAATTACGATTTCACAGCCCGGTTCGACTTTCGGATACCGTTTGAAGAAGATACCGACTTTACGTGTTGTCGCCACTTTTCCATTCATGTAAATGACGATGGGATATTTGCGTGCAATATCGTTATATCCTCCGGCTTGTGACAGGCAGTCCTGTACAGACATTCCTTTCGTATAAGTAATACTGTTCGGATAAGTGACGGAACCACTGATCTTCACGGTACTTTGTAACTGAGGAATATAAATAGCATCACCATTTCTCAGAACCAGGTCATGAGTACTGCCAGGGTGAGCGAGTGCCTGTTGCAGATCTATCCCGACTGAATAATCTTTGATGTTTTCCAGTGATAAGGCGACAGAATCTTTACTACTTTTGTTTTTACTTAATTCAAGAAGTGTTTCGACCTGACGGATTTCATCTTGTGTTAACTGGCGTTTCAGGCTGGCTCCCTTTACATAAGCATCCGGGGTAACTCCTCCTGATTGAGCGATAATGTCGCTTAAGCGGGTATTTTTATGTGGAAGTGCGTAATCACCCGCAAAAGTAATTTCACCATCGACCTTTACAACCTGTTGCTTTTCATAACCGGGAGAGAAACGCACGAATACCTCATCGAAAGGTTCGAGGGTAAAGAGTGTATCGGGTGTTCCTGCTATTTTGGATGGTAAATGTAAGTTCTCGTTTAGCGAGATAGTATATACTTTTGCTATTTGGTTCGTACTTTTATCTGCTGTCGGATCTTTTATGCGGCGTGCTATTTCCACATTGATGGTGGAAGCTGATTCCTGTAATCCCCCTGCCTGAATGATCGCATCTTCCGCAGTCATATTTTTGCTGTAAGGAAGGACCGTATCCGGGTTATTTACAGCTCCACCAACTTTTATGGTGTAAGGTTCCCGAAGTTCAAATAAAGAAGGGATATGTACTTTATCCTCTTTCTGTAATTCGATGTCGGGTGATTTTCCATTCATAATATCCTGTATGTCGATAGCCAGAACCGTGCTGGTGAAATCGGGGTTCAACCGGATGATCTGGGCACGTCCGATAAACTCATCGCCTTTTAAACCGGCAGCCTGATTTACCAGTTGTTTCACCGTATGTACTTTAGGGCTTAATTCATATTCACCCGGTCGCCAGACAGCCCCGGTTATAGTGAGCCGGTTGTCATAGAACGGGATAACGGAATCCACAAGCAGCGAATCGCCGTCCTGTAACATGAATGTCGGAAACTCTTCTTCCGTTACGGTCGCTATCTGATAGCGTGAACCTGATTTTCTTTTGATTGTGACATCTTCGGTAAAAGCATCTCCGGTGAATCCTCCCGCCATTTTAAGCAGGTCGCTTAAAGTTTCGCCTTTGCGAAGTTCGAATGTACGGTTGCGTTTTACTTTTCCATGCGTATTGACGAGTTGTTCATAAGGTTCGATGATAATCATATCATTGTCTTCCAGGCGAATATTCGTGTCATACTTCCCTTTCAGGAGATAATCGTATACATCCAGGTTGGCAATTTCTTTGTTATTCCGGTAGACACGGATATTTCGTAAAGAGCCGATATCATTTACACCTCCTGCCGCGTATAATGCATTGAACAGGGAAGCTAGAGAAGGTAGTGTATAAGTGCCGGGTGCGATCGCTTCCCCGACAATGTTTACTTTTATACTGCGTATCTTACCGAGGCCGACTGAAACGAATGTGTTGGGTTCGCTATCGTTCAGGTTCGCTATGATTTTCCCAAGTTCCTGTTTGATTTTATTCTCAGCCTGTTCGATGGTGAGTCCGCTTAAAGGGACAAGGCCGACATTCGGGATAATGATCGTCCCGTCAGGAGATAAAGTTAATTTCAGATTTAATTCAGAATCTCCCCATACATTGATAAGGACTTCATCACCGGCCGAGAGAGGGTAATTTCTGGGAGTCGGCATGTTCATGTTCGGTTCGAACGAGAGATTTTTGTTTGAGAATATGTCACGGCCGAATACTTGATTCCGGGTACTGTCCTGGATGCTATTATCTTCTCTTTGCTTTTCTATCGATGGAATTTCATTGTTGGTTGTAACCCTTTGTATATCTGTTGTACCGGAAGAAGGAGTTACCGGAGTTTTACTATTCGTGTTTCCTATTCGTTTGGCTATTTCCTGTTGGATCTGCTCTTCGGTCATCCCTGCCGCTTTGGCTTTGTCGATGAGTTCCTGCGGTATCTGTGCAGATACAATGATTGAAAATAAAAGATAAAAAGTACAGAAAAAAAGTTTGTTTAGCGTCTTCATAAAATCTCTTTAATTTTAGTGACAATTCGTTCGCTGGCAAGTCCGTCTCCATAAGGATTGACAGCCTTGCTCATTTGTTCATAATATGCTTGATTTTCCAGTAACCGGGAGGTCTCGTCCAATATCTTGACAAAATCAGTTCCAACCAGTTTCACTGTTCCGGCGTCTACTGCTTCCGGGCGTTCGGTGGTATCGCGCATGACCAATACCGGTTTTCCTAATCCCGGAGCTTCTTCCTGAATACCGCCGCTATCTGTCAGGACGATGGCAGATCGCTCCATCAGATAAACGAACGGAAGATATTCCTGCGGCTCTATAAAGAACATGTTCGGAAGATGCGTATTTCCGAACACCTCCTGTATAGGTTTCCGTACATTCGGGTTCAGGTGCATCGGATAGACAAAGTCTACATCCGGATATTTTTCAGCTAAAGTTTTGATAGCTTTACACATGGCTATAAAACCAGTACCAAAATTTTCCCTGCGATGACCTGTTATTAAAACCAATTTCCGGTTACTTTGTTCTGACAGACGGGCTATTTTATACCCCGCTGTTTCCAGGTCTGCAATAAGCTGTTGGCGTAAATTGTCCTTATTCTTTATTTGACTGACCACATGATACAAGGCGTCTATTACAGTATTGCCTGTTACTGTGATCCGGTTCTCATCTATCCCTTCCGCAAGTAGATTTTTTTTACTTAAAGAGGTAGGAGAGAAGTGATGAGAAGCAATTCTCCCCGTGATCTGGCGATTCATTTCTTCCGGCCAGGGACTGTATATATTATGAGTACGCAATCCGGCTTCTATATGTCCGACGGGTATTTGCTGATAAAAGGCGGCCAGGGCGGCTGCGGTAGAGGTAGTCGTATCGCCGTGTACCAGTGCCAGGTCGGGGTTGGCTTTTTGCAAAACGTCTCTCATATTGGTCAGGACACGGGCGGTAACATCATATAAATCTTGTCCCTGTTTCATTATGTTGAGATCGTAATCGGGGTGAATATCAAAAAGGTGAAGAACCTGATCCAGCATCTCCCGATGTTGTCCGGTGACACAAACGATTGTTTGGAACTGTTCCGGATATTTTTGAAACTCCTTGATCAGCGGAGCCATTTTTATTGCTTCGGGGCGAGTCCCGAAAACCAGCATAATCTTTTTCATTTTGTTTCTTTTATTATATGCAACATTTGTTCAGCGAGAAGTTTACGGTTGAAGTCGTGAGCCAGTTTCCGACATCCTTCTTTGCATTTTTCATATAAAGCGGGATCAGAAAGAAGCAGATGCAGCTTCCGGTTAAAATCATCTTCCGACTCCGGCTCGAAGCACAATCCTGCCTGATAAGATTCTACGATCTGGCGGGCTTCACCGTCCACACCCATAAGAATAGGGATTTCCATACCTGCATTCTCAAATATTTTGGAAGGAATGACTGTCGTGAATAAATCAGATTTGCGTAAATTGATCAAAGCAATATCCAGAATAGATATGTATCGTTTTACCTCTTGCTTGGAGACCGGATCGAGCATGGTTACATTCTTTATATCTAATTGCTCTTTTCGTTTTAGTAAATTCTTTTTTTCTGCTCCGGTCCCGATCAGCAGGAAATGATAATTGTTTTTACCATCCATCCCGGCTGCACATTGCAGTATGAAATCCAGTTTATGAGCCATCCCGTGCGTACCTATGTAACCGATGATTTTTTTCCCTTCCAGATGTAGCTCTTTGAGTAACTTCCGATCTTTTTCTGCCGGTTTGAACTTTGTTAAGTCTACTCCGTTCTTTATCACAACTATCTTTTGAGGTGATATTCCTTTTTCTTCCAGCCTTTTCTTGAAAGAGTCGGTTACAACGACGATCTTTCGGGCTGACTGATAACATCTTTTCTCTTCCCATTCAAAAAAGCGAATGACCGGATTGTCTTTCATGGCCCCGACGGTCTTGATCGATTCAGGCCACAGATCCCTCACTTCCATGATCCAGGGTTTTCTTTTCCAAAAAGCCAATGTGCGTCCGGAAAGAGCCGTGAAGAATTGGGGAGATGTTGCAATGATCATATCAGCCTGCTGGAAAAGACCGGCGAAGAAAGAAGAAACGGAGAAGCTGATGTAATCGAGCGTACGTTTCAGGAATCCTTCGTTGGCGGTGATATAACTCCATACACGGATCACTTTGATGCCATCCATGTATTCCGTCTGATACAGTTTATTCTGGTACCCTTCGTATACCTTTCCCTGTGGAAAATTGGGTGTGCAGGTGATAACTGTTACTTTTTCTCCAAGCTGAACCCACTCTTTGCAGTGCTCATAGGTTCTGCTGGCAGGTGCATTTACCTCTGGGGGAAAATTGTCGGTAAGAAATAAAATGTTCATTTGTGTTTTACTCTTATGTTAGTCGCAGCGTATCGTGTATTGCATTTGATTGGTAAATGCGATTCCTATTCTTTTAGTAGCGACTCGTTTATTATATTCGAAAGCTATTTCACAGTCTTCGATCCATATTTCATCTGTTCCGTAAAAATTGAAAATTGCCAGGTTTGTTTTTATAGAATCATTATTGACGGAAATGATCCGGATATCCGGATGAAGATGGATCAGATTGATTCCGTTTTTCCCGGATATGGGTAGAAGAGAATCACAAATCATAATCTCCTTATCATTCATATTGAAGATTCGTTGATGTTCGACTCCTGATTCCCTGAAACCGTTGTGGCATGCCGTAATACAGTACTTATCTTCTTTTAAGCCCGTGATCTTTGCCCGCTGTGCTACCCTGAAACCTCCCCACACTTCACTGGAACTCTTTCCATTTACCAGTACGGTATTGTGGGCACGCGTCTCGCGTTCGTATTGTCTGCGTTCATTCTTCTCATAAGTTGAAATACCCGAATCGATAACCAAAGGCTTCCCGTTGATACGTAATTCATAATTGAACGTATCGGCATGGGCATGTCCGGGGATATAATCGGGACCGATGTTCCCGACATCCAGAACCATTTCAAAAGGTCCGGATACAAATTTACGGTAGCCGCTTTCTTTCAGTTTATGAACCGACCATTGAAGATCCAGCCGTTTAGCATAGGCAAATAATTCTTTTGACGTCGGCGCTATCCCGTAAGCGGAATCATTCAGTAAAGGGATTGTTCCGTCTTTATAGATGATCGCGTTCAGCCAACTAAGCATAAGCCGGGCTTTTTCTTCCAGAAAAGAAATAACATATTCTTGCCCTTCAAAACGCTCATTATATTTTAAAGCATTGATACAGTCCAGCAACCGGTCCAGAAGTATTTCATGATACATCGGGCTTAATTCATAATGTGCTCCATCGGGAAGGATCTGTTCATTCAGTTCCTGCGTTAACAGCCAGACTGCTTTTTCGTAAAACTTTCCTTCCTGAAAATAAAGACCTCCCCATAAAAGTGAATAAGCGTTTTCCAGAAGGTGATTGCCTGATAAATGATATTCTAAATTGCCATATAAACAGAGATACTGGAAGTAGAGCGAACTGTCCCATTTCTGTAGTTCTTGTGCCGGGATCAGTTCGCGGTAACGGGAAATGCATTTTATCCAGTTAATACCTCTGAGTGCGGTAGGATAGGGTTCCATGCCCGGTCGATTCAGTGGAAGTACTTTAATGAATGAATTGATCCAATAAGACGCTTCTTCAAAAGTGATATTCTTTTGTAAAAGAAAATCCATATAATTCAGGTTATAGAGCCATAATGCACCTTGCCGTTTGTCTTCCCATCCGGCGAAGTCTGCATCCAGGTTTAGGAATGTGAAAGTATTTTTACCCAGATACCCCGTAGGTTTTTCTATATAAGGAATAAGTTCCAGTCCATGACTCTGTTTTTGAATGGCTGACCTCCAGGCTACTTTTTTATTCCGGACGGAAGGCGGAACGATCTTATGCGCTACCTGATGTACAATCTGCCGGAGTTTCAAATGTTTAAGCGTATGGTAATAAAGTTTGAACTTCATATGGGCCTATTCTATCGCAACCCACCGATTTTCTTTCATGCTGGTAATACATCCGAAAGAAGCGTTGGTCGTGTTTATAATGCTTTCGAAAGGGATTAACGGTCCGCCTCCGGTTTGGATCCGCTCATTCAATAATGCAAACTGTTGTTTGTGTCCTTTGTCCATATTACTTTTCATAGAGCTAAAGCCTTTTACTCCGAACCCCTCCAGCTTTCTCCAGTTATCCAGCACCAGAACCTGTTCTTGTGCGAAAACTTCGATCCGTTCTTTGGCATACGATCTGGAACCGTTGGCAAAGTAGTTGATAACCGCATTGCATCCGTTGGCATATCGCAAAAGAATACTCGCATTATCTGTATTTTCCTGTGGGTTTATCCCCATCGGATTCATACATACGGCGATCACATGGCTATCTGCGATATAAGAGCAGAGATCGATGAAATGGCAGGCTTCGCCGATAATACGGCCTCCACCTGTTTCCGGATCATGTACCCAGAAGTCTGCCGGTATGAATCCGGCATTCATTGTCGCTACGATATTCTTAGGGCCATTTCCAGAGAGCTCTTTCATTTTTTTTGCAAAAGGTGAGAAGCGTCGGTTGAAGCCTACTGTCAATGTGATATTTTCGGGAGCATTCCGGTAAGCGTCTATGATAGCTTCCAATTCATTCCTGTTTAGGCATAATGGTTTTTCAACAAAGACACTTTTCCCCTTGTTCAATGCTTCTAAAACCATGGGAGCATGTAGATTATGCCGTGTGGAGATGATCACCAGATCGACTTCCGTATCATCCAGTATCACTTTATAATCGGAAGTGGCATAAGCAATTTTAGCTTTCGATGCCAGTATCTTGGCCGATAATCCTTGTGCACTGGCAATATATTTGATTTCCGCCTGTACTTTGTTCAAAGACGGGATGATCATCGAAGAAGTAAAATTACCCGCCCCGATAATACCGATCACCCCTTTCCCGGGTTTGAAATCGTGATTATAAACAGGTATCGTTGTTTTTATTTCCGTTGTTTCCGGATACCGGATAATCGATGCGATCGATCCTTTTTTACGCATATCACCGTATATCGCGTTGTAGTTATCCAGATCGACCTCTTCGGTAATGAACGGTTTCACATCCAGTATTCCGGCTGATAAAGCCTGCAGAACAGTCTCGAAATTTCGTTTCTCCGTCCATCTTACGTATGGAAGAGGATAGTCTATCCCTTTGTTTTCATATATTTCATCGTATCGTCCCGGACCATAAGAGCAGGAAACCTGGAAAGATAGTTCTTTCTTGTAGAAATCGTCCCTGCGCATATTTAATCCGATAACACCGACAAGAATGATTCTGCCCCGCTTTCTGGACATTTCGCAAGCCTGATGAATAACATCGTTACTTTTGGCAGAGGCTGTAATTAATATACCATCAGCACCGATATGATCTGTCTGTTCCTGTACGAACCTGACAGGGTCTGTGCCTTCTTCGGGCGTAATAGCCAATATGCCTTGTTCGTTTGCTAAACTTACTTTTTGCCGGTCATAATCGATGCCGATCACTTTACAGCCGTTTGCCTTTAAAAGCTGTGCCGTAACCAACCCGATCAGTCCCAATCCGACAACGACGATCGTTTCTCCTAACTGCGGATTTAATAAACGTATCCCTTGTAAACCGATAGATCCTATAACAGTAAAAACCGCTTCTTCATCAGATACATTATCCGGTATCCGGGCTGCCAGGTTTTTAGAGACACAAACAAATTCTGCATGATGTCCGTTAGAAGCAACCCGGTCACCTATCATAAATTCAGTCACACCTTTTCCTATGGCAATAACTTTTCCTACATTGCAATATCCAAGAGGCAGCGGTTGCCCGAGTTTATTGAATACGGCTTCAAGAGTCGGCTGTAAACCGTCTGTTTTTATTTTATCCAATACTTGTTTCACTTTGTCCGGTTGTTGCCGGGCCTTATCGACCAGATTGGCTTTGCCAAATTCAACCAACATACGTTCGGTTCCTAAAGAAACCAGTGTACGCGTTGTCTGAATGAGTATATAACCGGGTTTTACTTGTGGTACAGGTACATCTTCCAGTAAGGTTGAACCTGTTTTCAAATCTTGAATTATCTGTTTCACTGTTTAATGATTTAAATTGTATATAATTTCATTTTCTCTCCTGCAAAGCGGAAAGTTCTTTTCGATACGTTCCCGGGCATATCGGCTTAACTGGTCTGTATCTTGATTTAGTAGTTCTTCTATAGCTTTCGCTATATTTTCCGGTTCCGGAACGACCAATATGGCTGCATCTTTCACCACAACCGGTACTTCACCGACAGCACTTGTTATAACAGGTGCACCGCAACTCATAGCTTCTGCTATGGCAAGGCCGAAACCTTCATATCTGGAGGGTTGTAAATATATTCTGCAATTCCGGAGGTAATTGATCTTTTCTTCGGCCGATATCTCGCCGATCAGGAATATATTATTTTGTAAATTCAGTTTGCTGATATAATCTTCGACATAGCCGGATGCATCCCCTTTATGTCCCGCAATATATAGTTTGATATCCGGATGTTTGCCCATTAACAGATGGATAGCATCTATTATTTCCAGAATGCATTTTCGTTTGATATTTTCTTTTTCCATCCAGCAGATAGTAAACAAAAAATCATTGGAGCGATGAGGCAACGGGCTATATCTTTCGGTATCTATCCCGTGAGGACTGTATATTGTATTAGTTAATTTCCAATCTTTACGTATTTGCTCGTATTCCTGTCTGGAGACAAATATATTCTTATTCGTAAGCCGGGTTGCCAGCTTCAGCAATAACCGTTGCCAGTACGGGCGTTTAAAATAATCCCTGTCGGCTTCGGGACATTTGTAATTATACGTCCCTGTTATAAATGTTTTTTTCCCTTTGATCTTCCCAACAAGGACCGGATAGAGTGCATATGTCCACCACCAGATAAAAATAATATCGGCGTTCCAGTCTATCTCTGAATAATTTGTGGCTATAGTTAGGCCCGGATCGATCTTTTTCAGGATATCTATATCCTGTTTATAAAACTCTACGGTGTTGAGGAGTTTCCTGTTTTTTATTTTGCAAAAGAAGCAGATCTTCATATGGATCAATTATTTTTAATAGGATTAATATGTCTGTAGAGCCACGCCGTGAACCGTTTGTTCCAATGGAACAATAGAATGAACAAAGCCCTGTTTCTATTTTTTAAGAAAATGTGCAGGCTGTTTTGATAATGCGTATCGAATGTTTTTGACAGCTGCTGCAGAAACTTTTCTTTGTTTCCGGTTTCTGTAAGCATTAATTTGCAGTATATTAAAGCCGACCTGGATGCGATGTATATATCCCAGTAAACAGATAATCCAGGATAAAACCGTGTGCATAACATCCGTATCTCCAAGCCGGCTTTTATTTCATCCATATCTTTCAGGGAAAAGGAAGCTCTCGATAAACTGTTCGGTTCCAATACATAGAAATAAAGTTTCTGGTCGGAAAGGTACATTCGGTTGCATTGAGTCAGAACTTTGAACAGATACACCTTATCTTCTGATTTATATAAAGCTGGGAATCGTATCTCTCTGAATTTGCTGCTCCTGAATAACTTTCCCCAGGGAAAATTCTTTATTCTCTTTTGTTCGCTGAACATTTCCAGGCAGATAAAAGAACCTCTGAGTAGTTCGGGAAGAAGTTTTCTGCCGGATATAATCTCTCCCTTTTCCGTAACGGAATAATGGTCGACCTGTACAATGTCAGCTTTGTGCAGGACTGCATGTGACAACATCCGTGATAGGAAATCCTGTTCTGTATAATCATCACTGTCGACGAAACAGAAATATTCACCGTTCATATATTCCAGCCCCTTGTTCCGGGCAATTCCGGGACCGCTATTCGTTATGTCCAGTACACAGATACGCTTGTCGTTACGTGCAAAACGCAGTAATATCCCGGCAGACGAGTCTGTCGACCCGTCATTGACGAAGATCAGTTCTGTGTTTCGGTGACTTTGTGCCAGTAAAGAACAGATACATCTTTCAAGTGTCCTTTCTGCATTATATACCGGGATAATAACAGATATCAGCGGATCATTCATGCCGTTCTTCATTAAAAAAATCGTCGATAGTTCTTTTTAAAGTTTCCAGAAACTGTCTGCCGTACTTCAGGTCCGGTTCCAGATAATTCCCTTCTCCCCATTCATTCCATGACTTGACAATGACAATCCGTTCTTCCTCCGGTTTATCTTTTACATTTTCACAAACCTCACGAATATGTTTGGCAAATAATCCGGGGGTTGAGTTTTTAAGGATAAAACCACTGTTCTTTGAGCGCGGGGAGTGATCCCAATTGGGGATCAGGGTAGGATAGATGTGTATATCTTTATCTTCATCCGTTGTGAAATACCGGGAAGCAAAAGCGTAGTCGATCACATTCGGCATGCGGTAAAAGGTACGGAATAGTTTCAGGTAAACCTTATACTGAAAACTGATGTGCTGATTATAAAAATCCTTTTTCCTGTCCATATTGACTGCATTGAATCCTTTTTTCAGATAATCCTCAGGTTTTTGTAAAGTACATTCTCTTAATTGGGCGACAAAATGGATTCCTTCAAGACCATTTTCACGGGCCAGCTTGTTCCACAGGTCTATGAATTGTTCTATATCCGGTATTTCATCCGGATTGAATATCATAAAGAACGGTTTATTGTTCACCCTTACGTAACGTTTATCTTTAAACGCTTTGAGCAGATAATAGAAATGGGCGGTATGATCTTCCGTTCCCGGATACTCCTGTTTTATCAGTAAAGTATTATCTCCCGATTTATCGAACAGTTTTTTTTCCCAGCTATGATTTGCCCATGCCAGACAAAAAGGAAAATCAGGTTTGCCGGAATCGACGACTTCTTCAAAAACTCTTTCTAACAGCATTCTTCCATTTCCGAACCAGTAATGCCAGTAGCAGAATGCTTCTATGCCATATTCATCAGCCATGTCCGCCTGTTCCTGTCTGATCTCCGGCAACCGCAGGTCATAATACCCCAGGTCGGCCGGTACTTTCGGTTGGTAGTGTCCCCGGAAAAGAGGACGTGCTTTTCCTACATTCGTCCATTCTGTAAACCCCTGTCCCCACCATCGGTTGTTTTCGGCAAACGGATAATATTGGGGCAGATAGAGTGCCAGCAGGCGTATATTTCGATCTTTACTCATATATTTATTTTTTATTTCTTAGATCAATTAAGTTTTGAGTTGCGTTGTAAAAAATAAGTTCCCGTCCGTAATGTTCTTTATTTGTGAAAACCGATTCATACGGATACCATAATTCATACCTGCGGGTATGATCGGCCAGACCGGAGGTATCTTTATAATAATAAAGCGATTTGTGTGCAAACAGGATAAACAATCCCAGGCAGGAAACGACTATCCCCAGTTGCTTACGCTTTTCCCGGGTAACATCGTATATCACATTGACGCTATAGGTGATAGCCAGAGGCGTCAGGTAATTGGTAAACCGGAAGATACCTTCGTTGAATCCTCCCAGAAAAGCGAAAAGAAGGAATACTTTGAACAGTAGATCCTGCCGGTTCCCCCCCGATTGGTCCGACCCTTTTCTTATCAGTCTGCCATGTACCAGATAAATAAGCAGATAACAGATGAAAGGCATTGAGTTGTTGATGATACCGTTCAGGTTATTCATCTCTCTGGTCCCATATGAGTGCATTTTTATTAACAGGATGCCTGGTAAAAAGGTAAGGGAATCCGTTTTATTTTGCAGTATATAGAACAAGCCGGTGATCGTAATGAATAATATCGTCAATGAAACCTTGATATATTTTTTCTGCAATGTCATCATCAGGAACGGCAAAAAGAATAAAACAACGGCAGAAAGGTGGAATCCCAGGGATAAAACACATCCGGCCGTATACCTTATCCATTTTTTATCGATCAGATTTTTCATATTGAACAGAAACACCGATATAGCCAGAGACTCTCTTAAAATCTCCATATTGAAATACAAAAAGTAAAACACATAATAGAGAAGGAGGCAGGCCAGTAAATGCCTGGAGTATTTATTGAAAAAAAAGACCATTGCCGTATTAATGATCAGGGCATGTATGATCTGCATAATGAAAAAACGGGTATCTATGGCTTTGGTTGTTGCGCAGAACAGATACCATAGCGGACCATATCCGTTTTCGTATAATCCATAATTTCTCAAATCCTTGAATAGCGGAAAAGAGGGATAGATATCCTGATAGTATAAAGAATCGCCCCCCACACGATATCTGAGTCCGGCAACCAGCACAAACAATATCCAGATGATATAACTTCCCGGTATTCTCCAGGATTTCTCACCCTTTATTTCCGATAAATACAGGAAAAAGAGAATCGTGAACAGAATCAGCAGATATATCATTTCTAAAACAGGGTTATAAACGAGGTTTCAAAAAGAGTTTCCTGATCCTTTTTCTCTGGAAAATAAAGAGAAGCAGCAGGTATGACAGCAGATAAATAATACCGGTAGTCATCATATCGAAGAAATTATTTACGGTAAAAGTAAACCTGAGTATCAGGAAAATGAATAAGGCTATCGAGAAAAGGGATGAAAAAGTGATGATAAAATCTTTTATATCCAACACTTTCCTCAAATAGAACAGCAGGAGCAAATGAACGACTGTCTCTGTAATAAGCGCCGAGTAAGCTGCCCCTTCAAAACTCAACCGGGGGATAAGCAGCAGGTTCAGCAATACATTGACGATGGTTCCGCAAATCACTCCCCGTGTCAGTTGCCGGATCTTATCCTGCGTGATAAAAATATTGTATAAACCTAACCCAGAGTAGACAATTGTCGGTGCGACAATAGCTAATACCCTGTCTGAACCGTTAAATCCATTGCCGAATACAAACAAACATAACGTATGCGAAGTCAGTATCAGCAGGAACATAACCGGTATGCTGATGATCTGGGAGGCATATAACATTTGTGTCATTTTCTTCAAATACTCTTCCTGTGTCTTTTTCTTACTCAGATAAGCTAGCCGGGGCATCATAGTAATACCTAATATACTGATCATCGTGATCAGGATACGGGCAAGCTTATTCGGATAATCATAGACGGCGACAGCATTCACCCCCGATATATATCCAAGCATGATATTGTTCAGTGACAGATAGATAGTCGTAAAAATACTTGGCACGAACAGGAATATGGCCGGCTTGAATATAGCCCTCAATGAATTCCTGATCCCTGTAAAACGGATTTTTAACCCTATCCTCGACAAATTAGTCCAGAAAATGATATTGCTGATCAATAGAACACCCTGCTGTATAATAATATAAAGCGGCAGGTCATCCGTATCCTTTACAAAAAGGAAGATCAGTAAAGTTCCGATTATTTTGATCAGTATATTACGGGTAGCGATCAGATCGAACCGTTCAAAACCTGTATATACCCACGACAGGTCGGTCATTGTCGTGAACAGGACGATATTAAACAGGAAATAGATGGGGGTAATCTGCTGAGCAAAACAGACCCATATATTATATAAGGATATAGCCAGCAGATTAAAAAAGAACTGATATGTAATGCACTGGGAGAATTTTTTCTGTAGATTCTCCGGATGATCCCGCTGTTCGGCAAGCGATTTGGCGCCGTATAATACAATCCCCAGATTACCGACCAATGTAAAATAACTGGTGACGGATAATCCGAAAGAATTGGTACCCAATGCTTCTTCCCCCAATACCCTGGTCAGATAGGGTAATAACAGCAGGTTGATCAGTATACCGGAAACCTGTACGGAACCATTGAACAGTACATTTTTAATGATCCTCATGAATTGATCCCACAAAAATCCAGTATTATTTTATCGTCTGTATGTGGTAGTTCTTTGAATTCCTTGTGTGCCACCATAAAGACAACGATATCCGCTTTTTCATAAGCCACCTTATAATCGGTGAGCTTGAAGACCTTATGTTCCTTTACATTCGGTTCGACCACCAGGATATCGGCATTATTGTGACTTTGCATCACTTTGGTCGTGATATATTTGGCAGGCGATTCCCTCAGATCATCTATATTAGGCTTGAAAGCCAGCCCCATCATGGCAACGACAGGCTTCCGGTGATGCTGTAATTCAAATTTCAACATCTCCTTTTCTATCTTTTCTGCACACCAGAAAGCCTTATAATTATTTATCTCCCGTGCCTTGGCGATCAGTTGCGATTCGTAGGGGAACTCGGCAGTGATGAAATAAGGATCGACAGCAATGCAATGACCACCTACACCGGCTCCCGGCTGCAGGATATTCACACGGGGATGCTTGTTTGCCAGTTCGATCAGTTTCCAGACATTGATACCCGCTTTATCGCAGATAAGCGACAACTCGTTAGCGAATGCGATCTGTACGTCGCGTGAGGAGTTCTCGGTCAGTTTACACATTTCAGCAGTTTTGGAGTTCGTCTTATGCAACGTACCTTTCACGAAGCGGCTGTAGAATCCGACAGCCGCTTCCGTCGACTCTTCATCGATACCCCCGATAACCCGGTCGTTATGCACCAATTCATAAATCACATTTCCCGGAAGTACCCGCTCCGGGCAATAAGCGATAAATATATTATCTTTCAGCTCCGGGCGGAGTGAGAATATCAGTTGTGTCATTTTTTCCGTCGTTCCTACAGGCGACGTCGATTCGATCACGAACAGATCCCCTTTTTTCAATAACGGGATGACAGACCGGGTCGCTGTTTCCACATACGAAATATCCGGTTCATGGTTCCCTTTGAATGGTGTCGGTACAACGATCAGGTAGACATCGCTCACCTCCGGTTCGACTGAAGCTTTCAGATGGCCTGACGCCACTACCTGCTGACAAAGTTCCTGCAGTCCCGGTTCGACGATATGTATTTCCCCTTTGTTTGTCATCTCTACAACCTGAGGGTTAATGTCTACTCCAATTACCTCGATGCCGTTTTCGGCTGCTATTATTGCTGTGGGAAGACCTATATAACCTAATCCCATAAAACATGCTTTCATAATTCAAATGATCCTTTTAAATGATTTTCTTTTTTTTCAACGAATTCTTTTTGTTTTGTATTTTATCCAGACAAACGTTCAGAGCCGTCCAGATCACTATATCTCCAATAAATAGAATATTGATATTTATATAAGGGGCCAGTACGATATTCAAACTGCTGAATGCCCATGAAATTGCCAGGATATAGAGTAGTGCCTTGTGGGGGCTGCACCCTATTTCCAGGAATTTATGGTGTATATGATTTTTATCGGGTGAAAACAGGCTTTTACGTCTTCGGAACCGGATCAGCATGACCCGTATCACATCGAACATCGGAACGATCAATGTCGAAAATGAAATAAGGATGGCGCTGGTGGTATAAGGAGAGATGTCCGGGGTATACGCCGCATAACTGATACAGAGAAAAGCCAGGATATATCCCAGAGTCAGACTTCCCGTATCCCCCATAAATATCTTCCTTCCGTGTTCCGCCTGTCCGAACACATTATAATAGAAAAAGGGGATCAGTACGCCCAGTGTTGAGAAAGACAACATCGCATACGACCACATATGTTGATGCAGAAACAAAGACCCTAATATCAGCAAGGCAGTCCCACTTAACCCGGATGCCAATCCGTCGATACCGTCTATCAGATTGATTGCATTCGTAATAAAAACGATTGCAAAGATAGTCAGCGGCATACCGATCCAGGGGGCCAGTTCATAGATACCGAAAAGACCGTAAAAGTCATTGATCCACAATCCGGAAAGTGGGAGTAGGGAGGCTGCTAGAATTTGTACGATGAATTTGGTATGGTATCGCAGACCTATCAGATCGTCTTTGATACCGGCCAGATAGAGTACGATCAGCCCGCAGGTAAGTAAATAGAAATCGGGAGTGATATGCGGAGTGATATTTTGAGGAATTTTCAACCCGTATAAATACCCCAGATACGAGATCGCGGAAACGAAAGCCAGCGAGAATAAGATAGTCGGTGCAAATGAAATCCCTCCCAGACGGGGGATAGCACCCGTGTGTATTTTTCGTTCGTTAGGCATATCAAAGAGTCTTTTTGTCAAAGCCACGATCAATATGCGTGGAATGATCAGCATAGATAAGACTACTGATATGATAAAGGCCAGTAAAATCAAGACATATATCATTTGCGTTTGAAGTTAAGTTATACGACAATGTTCGTCAGTCCCATCTGGTCACTGACGTTGATTCATTAGCTTAAATACATACCGGATCATGGCATTGGGAGGCGTCCCTTATGCAGGTATGTGTTTTTTGTTTAGTCGCTATATAAACAGAAGAGTCCTTGATTCGTTCACAAATAAGTGGTCAATTACTCTATTTTAACTATGAATATCAATGCTTTGGAAGGCTCAAAAAAGAAATACCTGCGTTTGGGAAGCTATAATTTTCATTTTCAGTTCTCATTAGAAGATGTATTTTTCATAAATGATAAATGAATCTAAATTCGAAAAAAATATTAAAGAGCATAGAGTTGCAGAATGAGTCGTTTTTACTCTCCGAAAAGACCCTCGAAAATGACCGAAAAACCTGTTTAAAGGCGTATAAAAGGGCTTGTATCCGTAGATTTCGAGCTAAAAAACAGGTTTTTGTATATTTCTGATAACCTGTGTGTTAATAAATCGGATATGCCTTGTAGCTACTTCTCGATAGGGGTGAGAATGACGAATTTAAACGATCGTTTTTTTTAGTCACCGCAAAAGTATGCATTAATTTCCGAACAAACAAAATAAAAAATTCATCATGCCTTGTTAGACAAGGGATAATGAATCTTTTAATGCTTAAATTTAACACTTAAAAAAACCTAAATAATGGCGAGAATAAACGATCGTTTTTCCTAGTCATTATCGTCGTTACAGCTTTGTGACTGACGAACTTCTGTGTATCAATTATATAACTAGTATTAATGTCCTATCTTTTGATAATCACCACTTCGGTGATTCCAATATTACACCCGTTTTTGAAATTCTCCGGTGTTTGGTAATAGCTTTCAGAGTTATTGCTCTGATATATCTATGCTTTCCGGGAAATTCGTAACCATATTCATACCCTTCTTATGACAATGAACTATCATTATATAAGTTTACAGCATTTTTTTTCTCGTCTGATAACAATGAGATACATTAATAAGTGGATTATTTTTTGGTTTGACTTGCTCATTTCGTTGTCAGTTTCATTGATTGGAGTATTAGGACTTTTTTCCTTTTTGCGTATCCCATACACCCAGGTGGATGTTTTGAAAGGTGCATTTGCTTCTTTAGTAGGAAGTTTGATCGCCTTTTTCACGTTTAAGGTGTATCATGGGGTAATCCGTCATTCCACCTTGCGTGGTTTATGGAGGATTTGGGGAGTTGCTGTATTGAAATCAATTGTTCTGTGTACGTTGCTTTTGGTCTTAAAAGCTTCGTTTACTCCCAAGGTTTATCTGGTCGGATTGTTTATCGATTGTGTCCTGACAATGTTAATGTTGGTCACCTTCCGTATTTTCATTGTGAACATGTATAATATGGTATTGCTGCAGTTCGGTAAAAAGCGAAAACAGGTGTTGGTCTATGGTACCGGTGATGAAAGTGTTATGATCGCTTCGACTGCAACCCGACATATTTTTGTTCAGGACTATTGCATTACCGGCTTTCTTACCTTCAACAAAGAGAAAAGGAATTTCCGCATCGCCGAATTGCCAGTTTATCAGGTAGCCTCTCGTGAAGACCTATTAAAGTTAGTAAACCGGAACTCTTTGGACGGAATACTTTTCCCTAATCTGAAAACAGTACAGTATGAGAAAGAACGGTTGATCCGTTTCTGTGAACAGATCTCTTTGCATACTCTGGTGGTTCCCGAGATGGAAGAGGTTCATAACGGAACGATAAAACGGTCTATCCGTGACATTAAGATTGAAGACTTGTTGGGACGTGATGAGATCAAGATCAACATGCAGGAGATAGCTTGCTTGTTGGAGAATAAGGTGATACTGGTTACAGGTGCTGCCGGTAGTATCGGTAGTGAAATTTGCCGTCAGCTAGCTCATTTCCCTATTTGTAAATTGATTTGTTTTGATTCTGCCGAAACTCCGATGCATAATTTGCGTTTGGAACTGGAAGATAAATTTCCTAACTTGAATTTTGTACCTGTGATAGGAGATGTTCGAAATGGAGACCGATTGGATTATGTTTTTCGCAATTGGCATCCTCATATTGTATTTCATGCAGCTGCTTATAAGCATGTACCGTTGATGGAGGAGAACCCTTGTGAAGCTGTACGGGTGAATGTTTACGGTACGCGGTTGGTTGCAGACGCTGCTGTAAAGTACGGAGTTGAAAAATTTGTAATGATTAGTACGGATAAAGCAGTGAATCCAACTAATATTATGGGATGTAGCAAGCGTTTGGCTGAAATTTATGTACAGAGCTTGAGTTTGGCTATTATAAAAGGTGAAGTACAAGGTAACACAAAATTTATAACAACCCGTTTCGGTAATGTTTTGGGAAGTAATGGTTCTGTCATACCTCGTTTCCGTGAGCAAATTAATAATGGAGGCCCGGTTACTGTAACTCATCCGGATATAATTCGTTATTTTATGACTATCCCAGAGGCGTGTAGGTTGGTGTTGGAAGCTGGTACGATGGGGAATGGAGGAGAAATATTTGTATTTGACATGGGGCAACCTGTGAAGATAGTAGATTTGGCTCGACGGATGATAGAACTTTCAGGTATGAGAGTCGGAGAGGATATTGAGATAGAGTATACGGGATTGCGCCCTGGTGAGAAATTGTATGAAGAGCTTTTAAGTCATAAAGAAAATACAAAAGAAACTCTCCACGAAAAAATTCGAATTGCTGATGTTAGAGAGTATAACTATCAGGATGTTACGAGATGTATTAACATCTTGTCAAGCCTTTCTTTGAATGTAGAAATTGTAGACATGGTAAGAAAAATGAAAAGCTTTGTTCCTGAGTTTAAGAGTCAGAATTCAGAGTTTGAAAAGTTGGATAATTAAATCAGGAAATAGATATCCAATTTCTTTTAATAAACTTTTTATCTCATAAAGTGGATCTCTTATATCCAACTCATATATAAGAAATCATATGCAAGTTTTTCTGTCTATCTAACAACTAATAATAATGGAAAATAAGAAAAAAGGAAACGTTTTTACAGCAGGAGTTTTTGACTTGTTTCATGCAGGTCATATGGAGAGTATCATGAAAGTGTTAAATAAATTTCCTGATCAAGTTTTGATTATTGGAGTTGCTACTGATAAATACACGAAATCTTTTAAAAGAACACCAGTACAAACATGTTTGGAGCGTATACATACGATTGAAACTATTTTTTCTTCTAATAAAAAAGTTATGGTTATTCAAGATCCATTAGATACTTATACTGATAATTATGAGAAATGGTTTTATGATGAATACGGCATTACAGATCATTGCCAAGGAACTGATTTTGATGAGAATCCAAAAGTTTATGAATATATAAAGTCAATTAATGGATTTCATTTGATGGGACGTAGTGAGTTAATGTCAACTACGGAACTGATAAATAAATTGACTCCTTCACATGTCGTAAAGCTTGATGGAGATACAAATCAAAATTTCCGTTTAGGAAATATTGTAATAAAGGAGGTAATACATGGTGATACGGAATTTATGGATGATGCTTATACTCAACTGTTAAGTAATAATTTATTCGGAGTTACTAATTATCAACGTTTTGGTAAATTAGTGTTTTTACCTTTTATTGAAGGGAATATCACTCCTGAAATATCTGTTCAGGATGTAGTTTCTTTATCTGATAATATTAGTAAATGTGGATTAAAACCTAAAATATCCTTGTTGGATATATTTAAAAAATACAGTTTTATTCCTAATGAACAATTATATGCAGATCTGTTGAGTGATATGACTGTTGTATGCCATGGAGATATGGCGTATACTAATTTAGTCAAGGGACAAACAGGCCTAATACCAATAGATTGGGAGTTTTTATGCTATGGGGTGAAGTATTGGGACTTAGGTTGTTTTTTGGCATCATTGTATATTTATGGACATTCAGATAGTGAAAATATATACTTGAAAATTATTGAAACAAGAAATCCAAAGCAGGCTGCCCTTGCAACCCTACTTCTTTGTGATTATTGGATTGCATGGAGTACATCAGCACAATATGACTACTTTTCAAAAGAATTGACTGAATTGAGAAGTTATTTATTTGTTAAATTTTCTTTTAGATGAAAGCGAAAACTATACTTGATGTCAGGGAAGGATATTCACTTGGAATGTTATCCGGTATGACTTGGGGATTAGATACCGTATTGATTAGTGTTATTTTGTCTATTGCTCCTTTTAGTTCATCTGCTATACTAGTTGTATCGGGAGTTTTTGTTTGTAGTTTTATCCATGATACTTTTGCGGCGATGTGGATGACGCTATTTTGGGGATTTAGGAAGCGAATTAAATTATTAGCTTCTAAAATTAAAACACGTGATGGCTTATTTTGCGTCTTGGGTGCTATTCTTGGTGGTCCCATAGGCATGAGTTTTTATGTGTTGGCAATAAAAAATGCAGGTCCGGCTTATACGGCTATTATTGCGAGTTGTTACCCAGCCCTGGGAGTTACTTTAGCTGGTATAATTTTAAAAGAAAAAACTTCTATAAAGGGATATCTAGGACTTTTGATTTGTTTATTTGGAATTTCTTTGCTGAGTTTTGAGCCCTGTGAATCGGCATTGTCTTCCTCTGTTTATATGGGGATTCTATTTGCTATTATTAGCGCATTAGGTTGGGCTTTGGAAAGTGTTGTTTGTGCTTACGGAATGAAAAGGGGTAATGTGACTCCAGAAATGGCATTAGCAATTAGGGAATTGTCTTCGTCTATTGTCTATGGTAGTCTGGTTATTCCTTTGTTTTGTGGTGGATATAGTGGAGTTATTGAAGTGGCTTCTTCTATTAGTATTTTTTGGTTGTTGCTAGTCGCTTTAATAGGTGTTATTTCCTATTTGACGTGGTATAAGTCTATTGATACGATTGGTGCTTCAAGAGCTATCTCTTTGAATGTTACTTATTCCTTTTGGACGATTCTATTTAGCGTACTTTTATTTGATGGTACATTTTCTATAAAAATATTAATATGTAGTTTGTTAATTATGGGAGGAGTTGCTTTAGCGGTAGGTAATCCGAAGAACATCTTGAATATTTCTTAAAATGATATCATCTAAGAGTTTGATTGCAAAAAACACATTAATGCTTTATTTCCGTATGTTATTAATTATGGGAGTATCATTATATACTTCTAGAGTTGTATTGAATGTGTTAGGAGTTGATGACTTTGGCATTTACAATGTTGTTGGTGGATTTGTTATGATGTTTGGATTTTTGAATGCCTCAATGACCTCTGCCACTCAGCGATTTTTATCTTTTGAGTTAGGACTAAACAAATTGGATGAGTTAAAAAAAACATTTCAAGTTACATTAAACATTCATTTGACAATAGCCATTTTGATTTTTCTATTTGCAGAATCGATTGGAATGTGGTTTCTTAAAACCCAAATGAATTTCCCTACAGAACGTATGGAAGCTGCTATATGGGTTTTTCAATTTTCATTATTTTCTCTTTTAATTTCAATTATTCAAGTCCCCTATACAGCAAGCCTTATAGCACATGAACGTATGAATATTTATGCATGTATTAGTGTATTAGAAGCTGTTTTTAAATTAACTATTGTTTTTATATTGGAATGGGGAGTTTTTGACAAATTGAAGCTATATGCTGCATTATTATTTATTGTTACTTTTTTTATTGCATTAATCTATAAATTGTATTGTAAATATTTTTTTTTAGAATGTAGATATTCACTTATATGGGATAAAAATATATATTTTAAACTATTGAATTATGGAGGATGGAATTTGTATGGAAGTAGTGCTTATATTGGATGTCTACAAGGGGGGAACATCTTATTGAATATGTTTTTCGGTCCTTCTGTAAATGCTGCTAGAGGTATTGCTTTTCAAGTAAATGCTGCTACTCAGTCGTTCATGACTAATTTTCAATTAGCAATCAATCCATCAATTGTAAAATCTTACGCTCAAAAGGAACAATACTATATGTATCGGCTAGTTTGTTTAAGTTCAAAATTTTCTTTTCTATTATTGGCTGCACTTGCTGTTCCAATTCTGTTTGAAACAAAGACTATTCTTTATTTATGGTTGGGAATTGTCCCTTCATCTACTATTCTTTTTTGTCGTTTGATTATAATAAACTCGCTGATTGATTCCTTTTCAGGTGGGTTGATTACAGCTATACAGGCTACAGGTAAAATAAAGAAATACCAAATTGTAATAGGAACTATTTGGTTAATAAATTTACCTATTTCTTACTTGTTTTTTAAATTAGGATATCCGGCAGAAATAACTTTTTATGTGAGTATATTTATATCTATTATTGCATTACTTTTTCGCATGTTTATTTTGCATGATATTTTAGATATTAATATCAAATCTTTTTTTAAGTATGTAATTTTTCAAGCATTGACTGTATCAATATTAGCTTCCTTATTACCACTCAGTATTGCATGGTTACTATCTCCTGGATTTCTTCGTTTAGTTGTTATCTCTTTTTTATCTATGTTCTCTTTTTGTTTTTGGGTATATAATATATGTTTAAGTAAAGAAGATAAAGAGAAGCTGAGAAATAAAATGAATTTTATTTATTATAATTGGAAATAAAGTAATTATTGTTATGGCAGAAAATAAAAAAATACCTCTCTACAATTATATTAATAATTTTGGTGATGAATTGTCTCCATATATTGTGGAAAAACTTTCAGGATGTAGAACCTACTTTTTGAAACCATTTAGTTTTTCAAATTTTTTTATTGATATTATTAGATATTGCAAATATATTCGTAATAAAAATATAAGAAAAAGAATTTTAGCATATTCTTTACGTAAAAAAGTTCTTCTGGCTGTAGGATCTATAATAGCAGAGGCAACAGAAAACTGTATAGTATGGGGAGCAGGTATATCTTCAATTGACGTTATGGTGAATAAGAAATGTGGGATTAGAGCAGTTCGTGGACCATTGACAATAGAAAGATTGAAAGCGTTAGATATCAATATAAGTAATATTGCTGTTGGGGATCCTGCGTTGTTGATGCCCTTGTTGTATAAAACCGTATCTATCAAAAAGTATAAATACGGAATAATTCCTCATAATGTTGATTTTGAATATATAAGTAGATTGTATAAAGATTGTGAAAATGTTTTAGTAATATCGTTAAGAACAAAAGATGTAGAGAAGGTTATTGATGAAATAAATTCTTGTAGTTATATTTTTTCTTCATCTCTACATGGATTAATTGTTGCTCATGCTTATCAAATACCAGCTATCCAAATAGAGGTAAAACATAACCAAATAGGTGGAGATGGAAGTAAATTCTTAGATTATTTTTATAGTGTGGGTATCCCTTCATATTCTCCATTAAATGTGGATTGTATGCAATTAGATAAATTACCCAATTATACAAATGAAAAACTATTGCCTTCTATGGATAAAGTAAAAATAATACAGACTGAGTTATTAAAGTCATTTCCTTATTCTCTTTGTAGGGATTTTGCATAATCTGATTAAATAAAGATGATTGATATGAATTTAACATTGATATTTAGATGTTTTGAGGAGGTTCATTTAGGAAAAGATGTTTTTTTAGTTCCTTACTATTTGGGAAAACGCTTAGGCTACGAAGTAACAATCGTTTATCCTTTAACGGGAACTAATAAAAATTTGCCATCTAAAGTTAGAGGAGTGAATTTAGTTCCTTTAAAGTCAATAGGAAATTTTCTTATATTTTATAAGTTGTCATCATTGAAATATTTGATACGTAATGCGCATACTATTGATTTATTAATGCAAATTCACTGGGGAAAATATATGGCTATAATGGCTTTTGTATATAAAAAATTGAAACCTAATGGAAAAACATATGTGAAATTGGATTCGGATAATGATGCCTTATTTAGAAAAGATTATTATTTGAAATATTTTGTGAAATACATAGATGTTTTTACATGTGAATTGCTACAAGCATATAGAGAAATACTATCTAATTTAGTGTATTCTTCAATATTAAAAGATAAATTGATATTAATGCCAAATGGATTTGATGAAGAATACTTAAAAAAAATGCATATTCACGAACGATTATTTGAGGAGAAAGAGAATCTAATTTTAACTGTAGGAGATTTAGGTCGTGATCAGAAAAATACACAAATGCTATTACGAGCATTAGAAAAAATAGATTTAGGGGAATGGAAGGTTTATTTAATAGGACCAATATGTGAATTATTTGAGAAGTATATTGAGGATTTTTATATGAAATGTCCTAATAAAAAAGAACAAGTTTTATTTACGGGTCCAATTTATGATAAGAAGCAATTATGGGAATACTATAATAAAGCAAAAGTTTTTGTATTGACATCTAAGTTTGAGAGCTTTGCTTTGGTATTGAACGAAGCGAAACGCTTTAGAAATTATCTTATTTCTACACCTGTTGGTGCTTTTCGTGACTTATGTGATAATGGTAAATTAGGAATTTCAGTGTCTCAAAATGCAGATGAGGAATTAGCTGAACGGTTAAATGAAGTTATATTGGGGGAACTTGAGATAGATGTGTATAATGACTATGATGTGACATCATTGTCATGGGAAAGAATGGTGGAAAGAATAAAAATATAAATATTTTTAAATATGATTCCCAAAATAATACATTATTGTTGGTTGAGTGGAGAACCTTTTCCTAAGTCGATTGAAAATTGTATAAATACTTGGAAGAGAAAATTGCCAGAATATGAAATGAAATGTTGGAATACATCAAATTTTGATATACATTCTGTTTCTTATGTAGAGAGAGCTTATTTTATGAAAAAATGGGCATTTGCAGCTGATTATATTAGGTTATACGCTCTTTATACAGAAGGAGGAATTTATTTAGATAGCGATGTATTTGTGAAACAAAATTTTGATGAGTTTTTAAATTTTGATTTTTTTACTTCAGTTGAGTATCATCCTAAAATATTCGAAAAAGAAAATGGAAAATCTTTACTAAATAGTAAGGGTGAATTACTTGATTCTTCCGTGTGTCACGTTCCAGGTTTGGGACTGCAAGCTGCCATATTAGGGTCTATCAAAGGGCATCCATTTTTGAAAAGTTGTATGTCATTCTATGAAAATACAACTTTTGCTATACCTGATGGTAAGGGTAGTGGACTTATTGCTCCGGATTTTTTGGCAAATCAGGCTGTGTCATTTGGTTTTCTTTATAAAGACGAAAAACAATTATTACGTGATAATATGTTGATTCTTCCTTCTACCATATTTGCAGGTTATCCCTCTTATGAAACAGATCAGACTGTTGCAGTACATTGTTGTTCGGGTAGTTGGGTCGAGACTACAAGTATGCAAAAAGTTATTGCAAAATTGCGAAGACTAGCTGTTGGAGTACTCCGACTTTTGAGGATAATAATACAGAAATAGATGAATTTTGTTCTGATATTTATTTTGTTTTTGTTTTTTCTTTGTTGTTCATTTAAAATGTCATGTCGAGCAAATGAAAAAAAATATACATTTTTATATATTTTAGCCGTAGGATCAATTATTGGTTGTAGAGGAGAAGATGTTCCAGATACTTCGGGATATTTGGAATATTATAATGATATAGATGCTGTTGATTTTTCTCATTTTAGTTATTATTTTTTTGAACCTGGGTTTCAATTTTTAACCCATCTTGTAAAGATTGTTGTTGGAGATATTTCAGCTGTTTATTTCTTCATTATTGTATTTATTATTTCGTGCTTATTGTGGGATGCTATTCAACGTATACTTTTCAATATACAGAATGATAATAGATTAGGATCAGCTATTAAATTGCCAGTTTTATATGCATTCATTTTGTTTTATTCATATTATGGTATTTTTTATGGTGGTATAACTATACGAGCAGGAATTGCTATGGGATTATATTTGGAAACCTTGTCGTTGCTCTGTAAGGAACGCTTATATAAAAAGGATATATTACTTATTTCTATACTTTTTGTATTAGCATTTTTATTTCACGTTTCATCTATAGTATATTTGCCAATTATTTTAATTTTTAAATTAACTAAACCACTAGATAAAAAAGGGTATTTATTGATATTATTATTATGTTCTGTACTCTTTTTTTCTCGTATAAATATGATGATATTAAATAATTTCTCCTCAATTTTGTCTTCGCTCGTTATGAAAACAGAAAATTCTGATTTAAGTAAATTTTCTTTGTATACGGATGTTCTTGTTGACTCAAGTCAAAAAATATCTTTCAAGTATGTATTTCAACTACTATCAGGTTTTATCTTTCTTTTGGGAAACTTAAAAGAGAAAGTATATTATTGCTTTTTGAATATTTATATTTTGGGTATAATATTAGGTGCAGTTTTTGCTCCAATATCAATGATGTATCGAATACTTGATTTTTTTTATATTATTACATTTATGTTATATACTATGCTTTTTTTGTCGTTAAAATTTCACAAAAATATTTTCTATGTCAGTTGTGGATTAGTCCTTTTTCAACTAATCTTAATTTATCGTTTAATTTATGCTTAGTGAAAAAAAAATTTCAGTAGTTATTTTGACTTATAACTCGAAAACTCTTATAAAAGATTGTTTGCATTCTGTTTTTTTATACAATGATATTGCTGATTCTTTAGAGGTAATTGTGGTAGACAACAATAGTGTTGAATGTGAAAGTATGTTTAACTGGATTAGGGAGACCTATGGTGACTCAGTTTTGTTGATAAAGAATTGTCAGAACGGAGGGTATGGTCAAGGTAACAATATTGGAGTACAAGCGGCATCTTCACCAATTGTTTTAATTATGAATCCAGATGTAAGACTGGTAAATCCTATGTTTAGTAAAGTTTTTCATATATATGAGAAGGATGCAGATGTGGCTATTGTAGGTATGAAGCAACTCATAGATGGAACTAGTTGTGCACCCTCTATTAATTTATTGATGGATGATAATTCTAATTTGTATCCTATCTATGGTTTATTCTCTGTGTTTTTTACCCTTTTTGCTAATAAATTGATAAACTATTTTGATTTGTATAATAGTAAAAAAATGTTTATTCATGGTTCTTGCTTTTTTATAAGAAAAGATTATTTTATTGAAGCGGGTATGTTTGATGAAAATATATTTATGTATTGTGAAGAGAAGGATTTGCATAGAAGATTATTTTCATTAAAAAATTCATTGAAGAATATCTATTTGAAATCAATTTGCTATAGACATTTGATTGGTGAACGTAAGATCTATTTTAATGGATGTAAGGTTTATTTAGATTCAGAAATATACTATGCACGTAAACATTCATTGAGTGTAAAGAATATATTGTATTATAATTTGTATAGATACTATATATTAAAATTTATAGCTAAAATGAAACGAATAGATGTATATGAATATGATAAAATTATTGAAGATATTAGAATGAAAAAAAGAAATATATGAAAGAAAGAATAGCATTGATATTTACTCATAGGGGAAATGACTTTTATTTAAACTATGTTTTAAGACAAGCCCGTTATTTTAATGGGGATGCTGATATTTATTTGTTAGGAGATGAAACAAATCATCGTTATAATTTTGTTAATCATGTGATGATTAGTGATTATATGTCTTCTGCTAATGAGTTTAAAAAAGTGTATGAACATATGTCTTCAAATCTGTATGAATATGAACTCTTTTGTTTTCAAAGATGGTTTATAATTTTAGACTTTGTTCGAAATAAAAAGATAGAGAATTTTGTGTGTTTGGATAGCGATGTGCTACTGTATTGTGATATGACTTCGGTACTATCCAGTTATATTGGAAAATATGACTTCACTATATGCAACGGATATCATCCAGGATTCAATCTTTTTAATATTGAATCTCTGGATAAGTTTTGCCATTATATGAAGATGCTATATATAGAGCCTTCTTCTTTTTGTAAGCTAAAGGAAAGATATCAATCCTTTATATTAGAAAAAAAACCAGGTGGGAATTGTGATATGACTGCTATTGAGTATTACGTCAAGGAGTATCCGAATGCTGTTTTAGATATAGCTATACCAAAAGAACATATTTGTTTTGATGGTGGCATCAGCGGTTCTTTTGGTCTGTTTGAAATGTATAATGGAGTTAAGAAAATATATTGGCAACAAAATATTCCCTATTTTCGTTTATCGAAAGATGGTAGTTATATTCGTGTAGGAGGACTTCATTTAGATGGGAAACAAAAATTTGCTATTTACAAATATGCATTAGATAAAAATGGAAGACATAGAGAAGATTTTCTGTATTATCTGTTAAAAAAAATTTCTTGGGGATTAATTATAGGCAAAATAAAACGATACAAGCGAGGAATTATGAAATTGTTGCAGGGTAATATTGTTAATTTGAAATGAATAATATGCAGTATAATACTCCTATACTTTTAATTATATTTAATAGGCTTGAAGTTGCAATACAGACTTTTGAAGCAATTCGAAACATTAAACCAACTATTTTATATATAGCCCAGGATGGCGCAAGAGTAAATGTGAACCAAGAGAATGAAGTTGTAGAAAATGTCAGAAAGTCCATTTTGTCCCGGATTGATTGGGATTGTGAGGTGAAAACATTATTTCAAGATAGGAATTTGGGGTGTGGAATAGGTGTTTATACAGCCATTAGCTGGTTTTTTGAATGTGTTGAATATGGGATCATATTGGAAGATGACTGTGTTGTTAATACATCCTTCTTTGAATTTGTACAAGAAATGCTGATGAAATATAAAACTGATACGAGGATAGGTATGATTGCTGGGACAAATCCGATACAACTTTTTGATTATAAGTATTCGTATCTTTTTTCAAAGTACAAAAGTTGTTGGGGATGGGCTACTTGGCGTCGTGCATGGCGTAATATGGATATTAATATGTCTTGGAGAGAGGATAATACTTATTCGGTGTTGAGAAATTCCGGTTTTTGTGGAAAAGATATAGCAGGATGGAAATATAAATTAAAATGTATTGATAAAGAAATAGTATCAGCGTGGGATTGGCAATGGTATTTTTCACTAGCAGCACAAAATCAACTATGTATATATCCAGTTGTGAATTTGGTATCGAATATTGGTAACGATGTAGATGCGACTCATACGTCATTTGGGAATATAACCTTGAAATCATCTTCTTTGAATTTTCCCTTGAAACATCCTGAATATGTAATGCCTTATTATAAGTTTGATCACGATTTCTATAGATCTACAAATTCATTGTCAATAAGAGTATTTAGATTTTTTCCGCGAGAAATTAAAAAGTGGGTTAAGAAAGGATTGTTTTACTTAAAAAAATAATAATATGCCAGTTATAAAAGCAATTTGTGGTGATATTAGCTACACTACTTATCCTCTGTATCTAGGAATTAAAAAAATTGATAAGATTATAGCACGTGAAAATTTGTTGTTGTTTAAGGATATTGTGTCTAAACATCACATCCCCTTTGGACTTATAGCAGGAACTCTTTTGGGAGCTATCCGTGAACATGATTTTATTGAGCATGATGAAGATGTCGATTTATTTTTATTCGAGGAAGACAAACAGCATTTTTTTAGTATTTTGCATCTACTGATGAATGTCGGTTTTAGAATCGCAAGATATGATAGACGTGGATTATTGTCTATCATGCGGGGAGGAGAATATATTGATCTATATTTTTTTGCAACCTTTGAACGAAATATCCGAATTTGTAGTGGTTGGTGTGTACCTGAAAGATTTCTGAAGGAAACTGTTTTAATATCCTTTCAAGGGAGTGACTTTATGATTCCAAAAGATTTTATTTCTTTCTTGGAATATGAGTATGGTGAAAATTGGAAGACTCCGATTCCCTATACTGATTTTAAAATAAGTGTATGGAAAATGAAGTTTTTTGTTATAAAAGAAAAAGTAAAAGATGTTTTGCCTGATTGGATTTATTTTTATTTGGTTCATAAAAATGAGGCAAGGATGATAAAATCTTATCGGCAAAGAATAGAACAATATTTGGATTAAAACTTTTCGTAATGAAAATATCTCTTGTTACTGTTACTTTTAATAGTGCTATGACTCTTCCAGCTACTATTCAATCAGTTCTTTTTCAATCTTATCCTGATATTGAATATATAATTGTTGATGGTGCTTCTAAAGATAATACACTAAGTATCATTAAAGAATATGAGCCATATTTCAATGGTCGAATGCATTGGATTAGTGAAAGCGACAAGGGGCTTTATGATGCCATGAATAAAGGTATACGAATGGCTACAGGTGATATTGTAGGAATTATTAATTCTGATGATTTTTATCATCACCGTGAAGTGATAACTCGCGTGGCTGAAACTTTTCAGGATAAAAGTGTGCAGGCCGTATACGGAGATGTACGTTTTGTAAATTCAACTGATTTGAATAAAACAGTGCGTTATTATTCTTCTAAAAATTTCTCTCTGAAACGTTTTCGATATGGATTTATGCCGGCTCATCCTACTTTTTTTACTTATCGAAAATATTTTGAGGAATTTGGATATTATAAAACGGATTTCTGATTCTCCGCAAACACACCTAATATTTTTAGTATATTAGCGCTCAAAAAGCAGGGATTATGAACATATTCAGTTTTACGGCTCATTTCGGTTCGGAGGAAGATTGTCGTTTGCATTTCAAGGAGCAGCGTGATAAGGAAGGGGTTGTCTGCAAGCGATGCGGGGGCACTTCCCATTATTGGTTACAGGGTAAATGGAGTTATGAATGCAAAGGTTGCCGTTTCCGCACCTCGTTGCGCAGCGGTACGATCATGGAGAGCTCCAAGCTGC